>Ga0272440_1000656_pt1 | contig 29034 bp, 23 predicted proteins | sample SSMMMBAug17_FD_192440 | JGI IMG/M metagenome (GOLD analysis project Ga0272440, IMG submission 192440) | Marine sediment archaeal communities from Little Sippewissett salt marsh, Falmouth, MA, United States - SSM-MMB-Aug17 | ecosystem: Environmental > Aquatic > Marine > Wetlands > Sediment ... | reverse complement strand
GTAAAATTATTGAAAAAATTTCCACATCATCTGCTGATCAGGCACGTCGTGTTAATGACTTGAATCAATCCATATCGGACATCAATACAGATATTCAGGTAAGCTCGAAAAAAGCATCTGAAACAACACATTCCACTGAAGATATGAAACATCAGGCCAATCATATGAAAACGATTGTCAGCGACTTACAGTCATTGATTGGCAAAGACTGATTTGCATCATAATAAAGGGTGACAAATGAATGCATTGAAAAAAACAATTATGATAATTGCCGGTGAAGCTTCTGGCGACAGTCATGGCGCAAGACTGGTTGAAAGTATCAAAAAAAAAGATCGACACATACAGTTTATTGGACTGGGCGGCGATCAAATGCAACAAGCAGGTGTCACCCTTTATGTTCATTTAAATGATCTTTCGGTGGTTGGCATTACTGAAGTTTTTGCCCAACGCGGCGGCATTTTTTCTGGATTACGCACCGCAAAAAATATGCTCAGGAATTTGCGTCCAGACCTGCTCGTTTTGATTGACTTTCCAGATTTCAATATGATTGTTGCAAGAACTGCAAAAAATCTGAGAATACCAATCTTGTATTATATCAGTCCACAATTATGGGCATGGCGATCTGGTCGTATAAAAAAAATTAAGCGATATGTCAATCATATGGCTGTGATATTGCCCTTTGAAGCAGATTTTTATCGTAAACATCAGGTGCCAGTTACATATGTCGGACATCCACTGTTGGAACACTCGGCTCTGCCTGTATCGGCTAACAAAGCATCTGATGAAACAATTATAGGACTCTTACCGGGCAGCAGAGAGGGGGAAATCAATAATTTATTGCCTGCAATGGCTTTAGCAGCGGATTATCTGGCAAAAACATATGATGCAATCAAATTTTTAATCCCTCGGGCACCTACAATTAAATACGAACATATACAGTCGATAATTGATACTTTGCCTCTGAAAAATTCGCCAAACATTTGCATTGTCGATACACATGCCAGAGTGGTGGATCAACAAAGCGATCTGGTCATTGTTGCCTCTGGAACAGCAACGCTTGAAGCAGCGTTGACTGAAACGCCCATGATTATCATTTATAAAATTTCACCAGTCAGTTATCAATTGGGCAAAATGCTCATTAATGTGCCACATATCGGCCTTGCCAATCTCGTTGCCGGTCAGCGTGTTGTACCTGAATTAATCCAGGATGACGCCACGCCTGAAAATATTTATGAAACAGCCTGCGAGCTTTTGAACAACCCATTGATCATGAATAAGATTCGTCGTAAATTAAAATTCATTCGGCAGCGACTGGGTGGCCCGGGGGCATCAGATCGCACTGCTGATATTGCTTTGCGGTTGTTGCGGAATTAACTCTCAAGCTTTTTAATTATCGTAATGCGATTGCCTTTGTCGTTCCAGGTCACATGATCCATAAAAGATCGGATTCGCATGATTCGATTAAAAAGACAGTTCCAATTGAATATCCAGACTGTCGTTATCATCACCATCAACAGCATCATACATTACCTGAAAACGAGCATTGGGTGAAAAATTATAGTTAACCCCGGCAGTAATTATTTCCATATAGTAATTGGCTGGTGGTTTTAATATGTTAGTTATTCGATCCCGCATTCTTTTTTCAAAGAAATTATAGCGTGTGACAAGCTGTATTTTCGTTGTTGGAATAATATAGGATGCATGAGCATACCAACTGCAAACATTACCTTTGGTGCCTTTTCCTGTCCCCATATTCACTGGATTTACATGAAGATGATACACTTCTCCCTGAAAATGAAATCCTTGATATTTAAAGTCCGCGCCAATGATAGCTGCATTGGCATCAGGCATTTCATTTGTTTGAGCAACATGTCGCCCACAAAGTTTAATAGAAAGGTGTTTTTGCCAGGGAATAAGAACAACCTTTAAACCAGTGCTTAGCTTGGCTTTAGGCGTATTTATTCCGCCTGTAATTCCGCCTACACTGTCATCAACGCCGATGCCAATTTTCATAAATTTGAAAGGTGCCAGTTTTAATTGAAAGCCTCTTACAAATTTTCCAAACTGCCCAACACTTGTTGAATAATTAATTGTCTCACACTTATTGATAGGCGTATTTAATTCAAAGCTGGATCCTCTTGCCATCTGTCCGATGCGTAATGTAATCTTTTTAAAGTATTTCAAGTCTACATATGCCTGAACAATCCTGCTGTCTTCGCCAAAATCTTTTTGCGCATACCGTGCTCCAGCGGCTATCTCTGGATCATCTGGATTTGGATCAAGTATCTTCATCCGAGATGCTGGAGTAGCATTCCAGGGTTTCTCTGGACTCATATTTGAACCCATCTCAAATTCACTGTAAAAAGAAATATTTTCATCCAGTTCTCCGCTCACATTTAGTCGAAACCGATGAATATCTATATCTTCATCCAATATATCAATTTCACTTTTGGTGACAATTGTCTGAAGTGTACCCGAGATATCAAACTTTATGGACTTGTTCGCACTAAGCGGGTTCAATTGAACAGCATGTACACTGGAAATTAAAAATAATATTTCCAATAAAATAATATAGATAGGTATTTTCTTCTGCATCTTTTTCTTGCTCCTTTATGTTTTTTTAAATTTTATTGTAAAACAGGTAACCCTTTCTCCTGAAAACTATGTGTTAATATATTGAAATTATATAAACAACAATTTTGTGTATAATATTATTACAGTAATTATAATAATTTTTTGAACATATACTCGTTAATTATTGTTTCATATAAGCGGGTATTTTTTTTGGATTCAGCTTGAAACGAATTCATGAAAGGTGATTAACACATCCATAAAAATCGTTCAAGCTATTTTTTTATTGGGACATTATGGTTAGAGGGACTGTTTATTAAAAATTGAAGGATTTCTATTCTTATTTTGAGCATAAAATCAAAACGAAAAAAATTGACACTTTTGATTTTAAAAAAATTATAAAATAATTTGAACTAATTTGTTCAAGAATTGTAAGATGAAAGGTGGTTAACAATTTTCATGACTATGCGCCAATCAAAGCACCACCACAAACACGAATAACCTGACCAGATATACCTGCAGCACCTGGACTGCTCAAAAATGTAATTGTTTCCGCAACATCTTCAGGCAATCCGCCCTGATTAAGGTTATTCAGATGTCTTGCCACCAACTTAGTTGCAAAGGGAATACGATCTGTCATTTGGGTTTCAATAAAACCCGGTGCGACAGCATTGACAGCAATACCTTTATCTGCAAGAGACATCGCCAATGCAGACACGTAACCGATTATACCCGCTTTTGAAGTAGAATAATTGGTTTGTCCTCTGTTACCTGCAATGCCTGAAACTGAGGAAAGATAAACCATTCGGCCATCATTTCTCATAATTGGAATTATTTTTTCATTAACGCGCAAAATGGCATAAAGATTGACATCAAGCACCTGATTCCATTGTTGTTGATTCATGTTCACCAGAAGTTTATCCCTTGTAATGCCAGCATTATGGACAACAATATCCAAACCGCCAAACTTTTTTGAAACCCATTCAGCAATTTTATCACCAGTTGAACTGGATGTAATATCGCAAAAGAGGAGAGCGCCATCAATTTCTGAGGCCAGTTTCGCAGCAGAAACATCAGCTTCAGGCCGGTCCATTATTATGACACGTGCCCCTTCTCGCGCCATAGCATGCGCAACTGATGCACCAATACCTTGTGCTGCACCTGTAATCAATGCAGTTTTACCTTCCAGAGGTCGGGTTTCTGGAAAAAGGCGGTCTGTTTTCACATGGGAATTGATCAACAATGGCTGACCAGTTATATACGCCGAACGATTGGATAGAAAGAAACGCAAAACAGGTTCCAATAAATAATCAGCATTGGGATTAACATATATAATATTGGCTGTTGCGCCTTTAAATCCGATTTCTCTGGCCATCGCACGAATAAAGCCCTCAAGCGCTCTTGTTGCGGTTGCAGTAAATACATTTTTTTGGGCATCAGGTGGACGACTCAGAATTAATACACGACCACAAGAAGTCAGTGATTTTAAATGATCGTGAAAAAATGAATACACCCTGTTTAATTGTTCGGGCATTTTTAAATTTGTGGCATCAAATATGAGTAAATGGGGTGATTGCATCTTTGCCTGGGTAAGTACAGATGGCTTGCGTCCATAGGCATCACCTGCTTTATAAAATGTATTGAAAACAGGTTCATCCTTTTCGACATATGGATTTGCACCTCCTCGAACCATGATTTCAGCCAGTATCTTTGTCAATTTCGTGGGGCCCATCTGGCCAATCATTGCATTTTTATCGTTGAATGGCCTTTTTTCCCAGGGGTGGGGATCACGTTTTAATACCATCGGAAGTTTTGGTAACCCAATTTTTTCAAGAACTGTCTTAAAAATTGGTTTTCTAGCCAGTTGCATCAAGTTGTTATTCATTTTTTCTTTTCCTTTTGTATGAAGGAATGCGCTGAAAATAACATGCTCAATTTTTCTTGATTGTGAAAAAAATTAGGTCGTGTAGAGACGCAGCGTGCTACGTTTCTACATTTCAAAAAAATAAAAATGAACATTTTTTGAAATGGGGAACTTATTTTCATGCATTCCTAAGGATTACATAAAAATTAACAATTATTTCATTCGTCTCTCCTGTCTAAGGCTTAGAAAGTAAAAGCTAATTCCATATGTCAGTATGGATAATAAAAGTCCACATACAATCCCACCCAATAACAAGGGATAGAAAATCCCTTTTCCCACATATAACAGTTGGATAATGTCCTTATTTGCAATGAGTTGTTTGATACTCAAAAAATCCAGCATTTGCTTTGGCGGAATAAATATTATGCCTACCTGATAATCCATATAAAGTATTGGAAGTATAGTAAATTGGTTCATAATAAAACTGGAAAACATTGCTGCAACATAATTTGGACGTCGTGTGATCCACAGAAGAAGAATGATCAACAACGTTTGCAAACCTAAGACCGGTACAATCCCACCAAAAATACCAATAGATAATCCCATTGCAATGGCATGAGGATTGTCATTTTCTTTTACAAGCATATGCCACTTATCTTTTATCCAGTTTATGATGGCATGCATATTCAATTTTTGTTTAAAAGATTGAACAGAATTTATTTGTTTATTTATCGTATTGTCATTTGTTTGGATCACTTAAAAACTACCTTTTAACAATCAATTATATTTTTCCACCCAATTTAATTATATTATTCCGATTTTTAAAGGGGGTTCTTTTCAAAGTGTTTTACAACTTGCAAATACAACGATTTTAAGATATTAATCAAGCTAAAGTGATTTATTTATAAACAAGTTAGTATTATGTCAACAAAAGAAATTAAAACACACCCCCTTTTTTTTGAAATTGATAGAATAAAAACCTGGTATCCTGTCAGAAGAGGTATATTTTCAAAGACTGTAGGATATATTAAAGCGGTTGATGATGTTTCTTTATCAATAAAGCGGGGTGAAACTGTTGGATTGGTAGGGGAATCTGGTTGCGGTAAAACCAGTCTCGGCCGTACAATCATGCTTTTGGAAGCACCTTATAAAGGTGATATCAGATTTGAAGGACAGTCGATATTGTCACTCAATAAAAATGAAAAGAAACAATTACGCCGCAAAATGCAAATGGTTTTTCAAGATCCCCAATCTTCATTAAACCCGCGAATGAATGTTTTGGATATCATCACAGAAGGATTAAAATATCATGGCTTACTCAAATCAACCCGCCAGGAAACTGCCGCAGAACTTTTACATGAAGTCGGTCTGGATGAACAGGCCATGTTTCGATATCCACATGAATTCTCAGGTGGTCAACGTCAGAGAATCAGTATTGCCAGAGCAATTTCAATGCATCCTGAACTGGTTATTTGTGATGAAGCTGTCAGCGCTCTGGATGTATCCATTCAGGCGCAAATTATTAATTTGTTGATGGATTTACAAGATAAATACAATTATTCATATATTTTTATTTCCCATGATTTAAGTGTTGTTAATCATATATCCGATCGTGTCGCAGTGATGTATTTGGGAAAAATTGTAGAATTGGGGCAAACTAAAAATCTGTTGAACAATCCAGTTCATCCATATACAAAGGCATTGATATCAGCCATACCTGTCCCTGGAATGGCCAAACGACCATCAATTGTTTTTCAAGGTACACCACCATCACCCATGAACCCGCCCTCAGGATGTCGATTTCACCCCAGATGCCTGTATAAAATGGATATTTGTCAAACTCACGAACCTGAATTAACCAGTCACGCAAATGATCGGCAAGTTGCCTGTCATTTGAATGACATAACATAAAGGAATAACAAGTGATTTTTTCTTTACCCGATGCATTGATTTTTATAATTGGTTTATGTATTGGCAGCTTCTTAAATGTTTGTATTTATAGACTGCCCCGAGAAAATCTTGGTGTTGGCAATCCCAAACGTTCCATGTGTCCGAATTGTGGCACACAACTCCAATTTTATGAAAACATCCCTTTGATAAGCTATATATTTTTAATGGGTAAATGTCGAACATGTAAAACTGGGATATCAATCAGATATCCTGTAGTAGAATTAATATCTGCCTGCTTTGCCCTGGCATCAGTTCTCAAGTTTGGTTTCACAATTTCAGGGCTGATTTACTATCTGTTGCTTGTCACTCTTGTTGTGATAACATTTATTGATCTGGATTTTCAGATCATACCAAATATTATTTCTTTACCCGGAATTGTCATTGGATTTATAGCATCATTTTATTTAGCTGAAATCAGTGTACAGGATTCCTTACTGGGGATTCTATTTGGCGGGGGCGCATTTTATGCCATTGCCTATATTTTTGTAACAATCAGAGGAATTGAAGGCATGGGGATGGGTGATGTTAAATTATTGGCCATGCTGGGTGCTTTTTTAGGCTTGAAAGGTGTGGTATTCATTGTTTTTATATCTTCGATTCTGGGCACGATAACAGGGATTATGGTAATGATTCAAACACGTTCGTTTACATTTAAACAAAAAATCCCATTTGGCCCTTTTTTATCAATTGCTGCCATGATTTATATATTCTGGGGTGAAATATTGATCTATCATTATGTCATGTGGTTACGTGGTTAATGTATATGCGGTATTTTTTCCACTACCCTGGCGAACAATCAGTTGTTTTTCAATCATTTGTTTGAGAATCTGTCTTGCTCGGGCTTCTTTCAGATTTAGCAGTCTGCCTACTTTTTTGGATACAATAGATTTATTGACTTTCAGCCAATCAATAATGACCATTTCTGATTCCGATACCTTTCCGATACTCCCATAATGACCGGCTAATTCTTTTATTTTATAGTTATATCCCATATTTAAATTTGAAACATTATCATTCCGATACCTTTCCGATACTTTTCCAACATTATTATTATGTTGTCGAAATAATGTGACTTCGACAAAGTCGCCCTTTTCTCTAATTGTCGGTTTTTTTAAACCTTGAGAGATGCATGATGTTTGAATTCTTTGAATTCCAGTGCCCCACTGTTCGATATAATTAAGCGATTTAAAGACGCGCGCGATAACTTTGTTCCGAATTTCTGATCGACCATTTAATATATCAAATTCAGTTAATGTGGATGGAAATCCACCTGGCGATACAATATGAATTAAATGATCAAAAATACTGACTTTGATATCTCGTCCCTGATTCGTGTAATCTCTATGTACGATAGCATTCAGTAAAGCTTCACGTATTGCTGTCATTGGAATTTCATAAATATCTGTACGTTGAAGGCCTTTTATTTCACCTTTGAGATGTATATGGTTTTGGATAAAAAATTCTGTTTCTCTAAGTTGTTGAAAAAGATTGCCATCAAATTCTTTCTTATCAATAAAAATATCCATTGTCTCACCTTTAAAGCGGCTGCATTTAATTCGAACATGTTCAAAAAGGCCCAACAGAATCAATAGACCATTTGATAAATATCGTTTTCCATATTCTGTTCTGAGCAATTTTAAATTTTGCATTTTTTCAAAGGTTAATGATTTGTTAATGTTTTTGAACTCTTTTTCTAAAGGAGAAAGGTCAAGAGTATTGACATCATAGTCATAATGAACATCCTCATCAAAGCAAATATTGCGGCGTTGTCGTTCAATATATACAATATTCTCGTATGCTGCTTTTCTGTTCGTTGCACCAACACGAATATAAGTGCCATCGTTTTTTCCCTTTTGTTTGATATAATATGGTTTTAAGTTACCAGGAAAGACTTCTGTCACAAGTACCAGTTTCCCTCCGATATTGGCAGTATATATTTCTGGTATGATATTGGGGTAACAAACATCATAGATTATTGATGCTATTCTGTCTTGGGTTTCAAACAGGCTGTCTTCATCAATACCAACTATTCTGCCTTGATCGTTAACGCCTATGATTAATTTGCCACCAGCACCATTGGCAAATGCAATGACTGTTTTTGCAATGGCAATATTTTTGGGAAAGCTTTCCTTGAATTCAAGTGTTTTGCTTTCGCCTTGCCCAATTTCTTGAAAAAGATTCATCATTAGATATAACTACCTTTATTTTTTTTCAGCGTCAGGCTTTAGCTGTCAACGCTGTTCTTGCAATGGCCGAGATAAGGAAATTTATGAAAATAACGTCCCCATTTATTGATGTTGTTCGTTTTGAGGTAAATGTTCTGTAGAGACGTAGCATGCTACGTCTCTACACGACCTTATTTTTTTTGTACGATCAAGAAAAAGAGGATGTTATTTTCAGAGCTTTCCTTATTAAAATTAAAGGTACTGTATTATCTTTTTACTTGATGTTCAAGTTTTTTCAAGATAAGCTACAGCGGATCTGGATGAGCAACAGTTCATAAGGGAATGGTCGAAAACTAAAGTCCCAATCGGTCAGACAAAATTCGCCCATCTGGCGTTGAAACTCCAGGCGGGCGAATTTAGCCTGGCGGTTTAACTTTTATCTACCCGAAAGATTATTAATTATGCAGTGAACAATATCTTATTTAAGGAGGCACAATGAAAAATAACTTTATCAAACTATTTGTTTTAACCTTGATATGTTCTTGTCTATTTGCTTGTACCCAAAAAAATGATACTGAACTTCAAAAGACCAAAAAAAATCTATTAATTTATTGCGGCATTACGATGGTGCATCCAATGCAAGAAATTGCAGAAATCATTGAAAAACAGTATGATTGTACTATCACAATTCTTCAGGGCGGATCTGAAGATATCTATCAAAGCTTAAAAATGAGTAAAAAAGGAGACCTTTATTTTCCTGGTTCAGACTTATATCGGATTAAGCATTTTGATGAAGGCATGTTGTCAGATTACGTATATGTGGGTTACAATCAAATGGCGCTGCTTGTCGCTAAGGGGAATCCCAAAAATATTAAAGCAGATCTCAATTGTTTGATAAATCCCATGTATGCTGTTTCCATTGGAAATGCAGAGAGCAGCAGTGTTGGACGTCAGGCAAAAAAAATTCTTACAAAAGCTGGCATTTATGATAAGGTCTTGTTAAATGCGGTGAAGGTGTCTTCTGATTCAAGAACCATGAACAATCTACTCAAAGATGGTTCAGTCGATATTATCTTCAATTGGCAGGCAACAGCTTTTTTTAAAGAAAATAGAGGCAAAATGGATGTTTTGCGTCTTGATGATTCTATTTCGCCCAAAAAAAAGCTTCAGATCAATTTAACCACTTGTTGCAACCATGAAGATATTGCCAGAGCATTTATGCAATATGCGGGTTCTGAAAAAGGCCAACAAATTTTCTATGCGTATGGATTTCTTGATCAAGTAAGAGCTGCCAGAAAAATTGAAAAATAATGACAGATAATAATTATCCAATCCAAGTCAGGATAACAGCATGATATCCAAAACAGCAAGCTTGAAATATCTCATCCTATTGACCACAATCTTTATAATAGGGGCAGGCTCTTTAGTATGGTTGAATTATTATTTTCAAAATAAAATTGAGGAATTGGATTTACAGGAAGCCAACGAGCAGGCGCATATTGCCATTGGTGAAGTCATCCTGGATCAAATTAATCTTATTGAACGTAATTATTACCAGCTTTTTTTGATTCATAATGAAAGATTGTTAGAAAAAGTTTATAATAATACACATAAATTGTTTTCTATTGTGAGAAAAGCATTTGATGTTCTCGAAAATGGCGGTAAAATTAGTGTCATTCGAGAACTTAATCTCGTGAAAGTGGATAATTTTACTACAAGAGAAATTCAATATTATTTGCCTGATTCTGAAAAAATAAGCCTTGAAGCAATTGATTTAAAACCAAAACTGGTATTATTGGAACAGCATTTTGAATCCCTGGTTTCTTTAATTCGGCAGCGAAATCAAAAAAAACAAAACAATGATCATGACAGCCAAATAATTTTAGATCAAAAAATTATGTTGGCGATCAAAACCACAGATTCACATTTTGTGCGTATGCGTGAAAATGCCAGCAGACTTTACTACAATGGCACTTTGAATTTATCAATGCTTAAAAAATCGTTGCTAAATCGTAAAAAACTCAATAACAGAATGCAAACTGGCTGGATTGTTGGGATTATTTGTACTGTTCTTATATTTTGCATGCTGATTGCAAGACAACTCGAAATGATAAACAGAGCACTTGTTCTGGCCACAGAACAGGCGAATACTGCCAGTCAGGCAAAAACCGATTTTCTGGCCAATATGAGTCATGAAATTCGCACACCGATGAATGGTGTTATTGGCATGACCAGACTCGTTTTGGATATGAAACTGGGTGATGAGCAACGTAAATTATTGGCAAATGTATTGTATTCTGCTGAAGGTCTTTTGGGCATTTTAAATGATATTCTTGATTTTTCCAAAATTGAAGCAGGCCAACTCACATTGGAGGAAAAAAATTTCAGCCTGAGTAGAATGCTTGATAATATTATATCCACTTTGGCTTTTCAAGCTGAAAACAAAAAACTTTATCTGAAAAATGCAACTGATAAATTGCTCACAGTTGATTTTGTTATCGGAGACGAATTACGTCTGAAACAAATCCTGATTAACTTGATTGGCAATGCTATCAAATTTACCAGTGAAGGTGGTGTGACAGTATCTGTAGAAATCAAAGAAATTAAGCATAAATATGTGACGTTACTTTTCACTGTGAAAGATTCTGGCGTTGGCATTCCAGAAGATAAACAGGCCTCAATATTTGAATCTTTTTCTCAAGCAGATTCTTCAACAGCGAGAGAATTTGGTGGTACTGGCTTAGGCCTTGCTATTTGTAAAAAGCTTGTTACGCTCATGAATGGATCAATTCATGTTGATAGCATTCCTGGTCAAGGCAGCGCATTCTTTTTTACAATCAAGGTGTTACCCGGTACTAAAGAGGAATCGGCTGAATCTGGCTTTTATCAAAATGAATTAAGTTCATATTGTTATAAAATATTATTGGTAGAAGACAACAATATTAATCGGGATCTTGCCAGAATCATTCTTGAAAAGAATGGACAAGAAGTTATTGAAGCAAAAAATGGGCTTGAAGCACTTAATATTCTTACAGAAAAGACTTTTGATATTGTACTTATGGATATGCAGATGCCCAAAATGGATGGTATTACTGCCACCCAAATTATCAGAAATTGCGAAAAGGGCATTTCGGGTAATCAGGAAATATCAAAGGCCATTGAAAAACAATTAATCGAAAATCTGCGCGGAAAAAGGGTTCCAGTTATTGCGCTCACTGCAAACGTGCTTGAAAGAGATCGACAAAAATGCCTGGACGTTGGAATGGATAATTTTCTGACAAAACCATTTGTTGCCAATGATTTATTTAATACATTGCGTCATACACCCGGTCTGATATCAAAAGCATCAATTAAACAGGATTCGGCAAGCCTGAAAGATAAGGCATCCAGCCAAATAAAACCGACGCATGCACCTGAAAAACAATTGATTTCTCAGGCTAATCCTTTAGAAAATCATACACCCCAAAGAAATGATCAGAAAAAAATTAATTATTTTGAAAAAGCATTTCATAATTTAAAACAAAATTTTAAAATTCATGATGATGCTATTAAAGGCGTTATAGATACAGTTATCCCATCTATTCACACCGATCTGAAATCGTTGGAAACAGCATTTACTAATTTTGAAATTTCCAAAATATACAAGTCTGCTAAAAGCTTACGCGGCGGATTACTTGCGATTGGATTTGACGATTTAGCTGATGATGCGAAAAAAATTCAATTCATGGATTCAGATAAAGGAAAGAATAGTGATGCTATAGAAAAATTTATTGTTACACTAAAAGATATGTTTGAAATTGATGCTTCAAATGCGGATCAACTCCCTCAAAATGACAATAAAAGCAAAACGTTATCTTTTTTTGAACAGGCGCGTCGGAATATGAAAAAAAATTTTGGCTTTGATGATAATTCAATTAATGAAGTCTTGAATAGTACGACCCATGCGATGAACAATGATTTGGAAGCATTAGAGAGCGCACTCAAAAATAATGATATTGCCAATATCAATCAAACCGGTCACAGTATAAAGGGAGCATTGTATAATCTTGGTTTTAATGACCTGGCAGAGATAGCGCATAATATTCAATTAATGGAATCCATTGATGATGATAATGCCAATAAGATACAAGCTTTTTTAAAAAATCTCAGGAAATCTATGAAATAAGCATTTCTTGACGAAAAACGAAATCGTTTTCACATAAACGCATAAACGTCAGATTTCAAAACCCAACAATATCAAAAACAAATGGATATGATACCATCACTTGCGCTCTGTGAGGTTGCGGGAATGTCCACGTTTTGATTGATTTTTTTATACATCCCAGAATTTCTTGATTCTGAATGGAAGCATTCAAGATATGCACATCACCAACAGAGCCATTCATCAAAATGCGCCATTCATAAACCGCTTTTCCCACAATTGATGGATCAGAAATGAGTGCAACTTCATAACAGTAAGTAATGTCATCAATATGTTGATCAATGACTTTCTTTACTGCCGCACGGCTCATGCCACCGCCTTGAATTCGATGCACAGACTGTTGAAAATTAGCCCGAATCATGGCTTTAACAGCTTTATTACCTGTATTGCCTTTTGCCAATTCACCCACGCGAGAGCCAGTTCCATTCCCCCCCGAATCACCATAACCACCACCTGTTCGAAGCACCTGATTGGCACCTTTTGTGTTTACACGTCCCCCACCTGTATTTAATGACATTTGCACCTTTCGATCTCCCAAATGTCCTTTGATGCCACCAATTTTAAACGTGTTTTTGTCAAAATTTCCAGAAACAGTCACAGCATCAAGCTGCGTAACAGCAGCCAAGGCTTCAGTATTCAAAAAACGCATCCCTGTATCTCTGATCATTCCCAAAATCCCTTTTTGATTGACATCAGGTGTTGATACGTTTCCAATGCCGCCGCCATTTCCTTCCTGTCTGGCATGTCTCGTAACCATCTGATTGCCTGATTTCCCTTTTGATACTTGTCGCAGCGCAGGTGTTGAATTTTTGGACGGTCTGGTATTGTAAGCAATGCTCTTTTTCACAGCTTTTTTTGGGGGCTTATTTGTTTTTACAAGCTTTTTTTGTGATTTTTTGGGTGGTGTCACTTCCTTTGATGGCACCACAGTCTCTTTCAGATCATGCTGGACTATTTCCTTTTTTTGGGGATGACTGATTTTAAGTTGTTGCTTGCGAAGCTTTTGTAATTCATGAATTTTATTTCCAGCAATTTTTGCATAACGCTTTGATTCTGTCGTATTGGTCTTTTCAAATGATACCAACACACCAACCAAAAAAATTATTAACAGATGGCATACAATAGATCGGGCAAAATGTTTTATACCAGTCGCTTTTGGCTTTTTGACGATTTGTGTTGGCGGCATGGTAAAACTTGATTTCTTACGAATATAATAAGTATGCAAATCATTGGTCAGTGTTACATATCCTTGATCTGGTATGCAATGCCTGTAAATTCGTTTCTTTTTATAAATCATATTTTCATTGACACGCAAAGATTCAGTTTTCAATGCATTTTGATGAGAATCATAACAGGCGCCCTGGATGAAATCGTCAAAGTAGAAATATGCCTTGTGTTTTCTATCGTATTCAGCCAGACAAAATTGATTATCAGTGTCAATATATTTGTCATTTTTTTGTAAGTATTGAATATCTATGATATTATTTTCAAGACATTTAATAACTTCAACAATGTTTTTTGCATTTTTTTGATAGGTGATATTATTTTCTGTCTGCATCAATAGTTCGGATAGATCAAAATCAGCTTCAATATCATCATCGTCATCGTCATCGTCATCATCAAACTGCCTGTGCGGTTTTGATACTTTGGATGTTTGAACTGAAGAAACAGGCTGTTGTGGCTTCTGCTCAATATCCAATTCAATATCGCACAGCATTCCAATTTTAAACAATTTATCCTGAAGTTCCAATGCTGCCTGTTGACACATGCCTTTTTTTATCCGAACCCGACGACCTGAGAAAATGCGTTCACTGGCATTTTTCGGAACCTTGAATTTTGATAAAAAATTGCGTTGGACATCTATTGGATTTACATTTGAGACAAATTTATTCTTAAATACAACATGATACTTTTTGATTTGATTTGATGGATTCATAAACGACCTCCAATGGACATTGATCAAAAGATAAATGATTTAAATAAATGTTGCTTTACCCAATAATAAAAGCATCAAGTATGCCATAAATCCATCAGACATGAGATATGTATATAAACATTTTAATTTATTATATAAAATTGCTAGCAGGCCGAAATTTTTAGTGTAAATATAATATGTAATTCTTACAGTATTGAAAAATAAAGTGTAAAATATAGAAAAATGCATATCATTGTTTGATTTTTTTTGAATATTGATATATTTAACAAAACTAAATAGCAATACCTTGTGTGGGAACTACAATGCCTACATTACTAAGGAACTCTCTGAAAATAACATACTCATTTTTCTTGAACGTACAAAAAAATAAGGTCGTGTAGAGACGTAGCATGCTACGTCTCTACAGTACATTTACCTCAAAACGAACAATATCAATAATGGGGACGTTATTTTCAGAGCATTCCTAAGGAATGCTCTGAAAGTTGTGTACCTTTACACTATAAATCAATGGAAAGATCAATATGACTTATAAAGATATATATTTAAAACTAATTCATAAAACGAATAAAGAAAACTTAATTCGCTTATTTAAGGAAACTGATAATTGGGAAAGACTTAATGCAATCAGCTTAGAAATTATTGGTGATCAAGAATTACCTTATGTACTTGTTACTATTGATCATCAGAATAATTTAAGAGATGGTTTTTTTGCATCAGTAATGATTGGTTTGTATTTAGAAAAAGAATTCATTATTGAAATAGATAGTAGTTATGAAAACGAATATTTCTATTTACCAATTATTGCGAAACCAAACAAAATACCTGAAATTGCGAAAAAGTATTATTCAGAAGAAAATGCAATCAAGCATGAGCTTATTCATATAAATGACATGCTCAAATGGATAGAAGAAGACTCCGATTATATTGAAAAGTCTATTCTATATAATCAGAATGCAGTGACAGAAGATACTGTTGAAAAAAGCATTGCTTTTGAAATAGAAAAGATATTTAAGTTAGAGCCAAGAGCAATAGAGCATGATTATGAGAATGGTGAAAATTTGATAATCCAGCCATTTATTGATGATCAATATTTGACTTATAAATGCAAGACAAAAGAAGAATTTATCAAATTTAAAATGGCAGAATATCTACTTCCATTAAGACAATCCTATATCGATCAATTTTCGGAAAAAACAGATACAATTGAGGCTTCATATTTAGAGACTATAAATCAATATGGTAATGAAATATTTGGCAATGAACCCTATACAGAAATCGAAAAAGTAAATTCTGATCTGGTTTCAAAATTAATCACTTCAAATTTAAATTCACTATCAACAATGAAGAAACGCATTAGTAAAAGTAAAATCAAACATCTTAAAAAGGAAGTCTCAAAGCCGATAAAAAAAGATGAGATAAACAATAAAATAGGACGAAATGCGCCATGTCCATGTGGTTCAGGAAAAAAATATAAAAAATGTTGCCTGCCATAAGGTCTATTAAGATATATTTGTTCATCTTTTTTTAGAATCAGAATTTTTTAGAATTTAAAGAATTTTCAGCTTAATATTAATGAATTAAGGAGATAAAATATGTATGCTTTAGCAATTAATGGCAGCCCAAGAAAGGGTGGAAACACTGAAGTCCTTTTATCAAAAGTACTTGAGCCATTAAATGAGGCAGCCTGGAAAACTGAACTTATCCAGGTAGGCGGCAAAAGCTTTCGTGGCTGTATGGCCTGTTTTAAATGTGTTGAAAATAAAGATCAACAATGCGCTGTAAAAAAGGATGGTTTCAATGATGTTATGGCAAAAATGATTGAGGCAGATGCCATCATACTTGGTTCTCCAACATATTTTGCCGCTTTGAATGCAGATATCAAGGCACTGATAGACCGATCAGGATTCGTGGCGCTTGCCAATGGTGGTTTATTTCGAGGAAAAATTGGTGCGGCTGTTGCTGCTGTTCGGCGTGCTGGTGCTGTTCATGTATTTGATTCAATCAATCATATGTTTATGATGTCACAAATGATTGTACCCGGGTCAACTTACTGGAATCTGGGTATCGGTATGAACAAGGGAGATGTCAATGATGACCCTGAAGGCTTGAACAATATGTTCAATCTGGGTGAAACGATTGCTTGGTTAGGAAAAGCAATGGCACCCCATATGGAATCATTTCCCATAAACAAGGCACCGGCACTTTAACTGAGGAAAGCGCTGAAAACAACATCCTCGTTTTTCTTGAAAGTATAAAAAATAAGGTCGTGTAGAGACGTAGCATGCTACGTCTCTACAGTACAATTACCTCAAAACGAACGAAATCAATAAATGGGAAAGTTATTTTCAGAGCTTACGATAGTTACGTCGATGGCAGCGTAACAATCGAAAACCAAACGCATCACAGGCCCTGTTCATCGGCTTCAGCAAACTGACGAAAACAATGTCAAAAAGATTATTCTGAATCTGATACTTGAACCATAAACATCAAGTCTTTGAAAGTATTCATCAGCAAGTCATACTCCTCGCCGATTATTCCATCAGCTTCACATCTTTTCTGAAAAACATCAAAAGGATCCAATTCATCCAGCTTTTGTGCCTGAAAATCAATCTGTTGCATGTTTGATGGTTTACAAATAATTTTTAAAACTTTGAATTTTTGATTTTCAAAAGCAGATGTAATATTTTCTATCATTTCAGGTAAAGGCTTTTCATCTAGAATGTCAATTTCCAACCAGGGTGTCAGATCATGTGATGACTGATAGGAAAAGTTCTCGCTTTTTGTTTGAATTTCATTAAGTTGCCCCTTTATTTTGATTAAAGGACGAAATCGGGGGACGATTTCTTTGTGAACACTTGCGATATTATTATTTTCGAAATTAATTATCAGAACAAATTGCTCATGCCTGGATTCATTGAAACTTAGCGGAATAGGGGAACCACTATAATAGATTGGTGGCGTTTGACGCAGACATTGACATTTATGAAGATGTCCCAGTGCGATATAGTCGAATATTTCAGGCAGCTTGTTTACTGGCATATGTTTGAGTTGTCCGATATATAAATCACGCTCAGTATCAGATATCTTACCACCGGCAGTGAATAAATGTCCAGTGGCAATGAGTGGTACTTTGGGTAAGCAATTATCATTCATTGCGTGCGCACAACTGGCTATTTGTTTATAGTGATCCACCATTGCTCTGACAAGACTCCGATCCTTTTGCGTATATGATTCACCCGCGTGATTTAATTTTAATTCCCTGGCACGTAAAAAAGGTATCGCGCAAATGATTGCTTGCATTTTATTATTGTGATCATGAATTGGAAGGATCTGGTCTTTATTATCTGGTTCAGCGCCTCCAAAAACATGTATTTGAAAATATTTAAGAATATCTCGTGGTGCATTTAACGTTGATGGCATGTCATGATTGCCACCAACGATTATCGCATGATGACAACATGTTTCTGATAATCGTCTAAGAAAATCATAATATTGCGCCAGGGCATAGTTTGGTGGAAATCCACTATCGAAAATGTCGCCAGAAATGATAAGTGCATCAATATCATTATTTTCAACAATATCAAGCAGCCAATTTGTAAAAAGCTGATGTTCTTCTTTCCTGGCATATTTGCACAATTGGTGTCCAAGATGCCAATCTGCTGTATGAAGGATTTTCATTGTTGGATATCGTCCTTTTTTTCAGAGCATAAAGTCCTCTTGAATAAATACTTTTTCGTTTTATACTTTTATTTCTGACGATTATTTATGTAATTGTTTAAGAATGTTTCGTTAGTTTGAATTGGATGACTGGTCGCTTGATATTGTTTGTTTTGAGGTAATTGTACTGTAAAGACGTAGCGTGCTACGTCTTTACATATGAAAAGCGGGGACGACGAGACTCGAACTCGCGACCTCCGGCGTGACAGGCCGGCGCTCTAACCAAACTGAGCTACGCCCCCAATAAGGCAAAATAAGGCAATTAGTTCATGAAGGGATAGGCGGAACAGGGCTTGAACCTGTGACATCCGGCTTGTAAGGCCGACGCTCTCCCAACTGAGCTACCCGCCCAAATAAAAAACCAATATATCAACTATTTTTTGATTCGTCAAGTTTTTTTTTAATTTTTTTTAATTTTTTTTTAAGAACCTTTTATTGAAATTTCTGACATTCAGTCTGATCCATGTAATTCAACAACATTATGGCCTTGATTTATATTGACATATCTGGTTTGGCGTTTTACATAGGAATGCTCTGAAAATAACTTCCTCATTTTTCTTGATCGTACAAAAAAATAAGGTCGTGTAGAGACGTAGCATGCTACGTCTCTACAGTACATTTACCTCAAAACGAACAATCTCAATAATGGGGAAGTTATTTTCAGAGCATCCCATAACAATAAAAAAAACTTGAACAATATTGAAAACAACCAGAAGAAAGGAATAAAACATGTTTCCATCAATTTTAATTGTTGACGATGAACCCTCTATCGTCCAATCCTTAAAAGGAATTTTATCAGATGAAGGCTTTGCAGTTCTTAGTGCATCCAATGGTTACGAAGCCCTTAAAACTATTGAGCAGGAATCCCCGGATCTTGTGCTTCTGGATGTTTGGATGCCAGGCATTGATGGTATTGAGACATTAAAAGAAATAAAGAAAAATAATCAACATATACAGGTTGTAATAATTACTGGCCATGGCACCATTGATACCGCAGTTCAGGCGACTAAACTGGGAGCGTATGATTTTATAGAAAAACCACTGTCCATAGACAAGGTGACTGTCACCATTAATAATGCACTTCATTTCAGACGTCTTGAAGAAGAAAACAAATATCTCAGAAAAAAAACAATTGAAAAACATTCTCTTACAGGCACAAGCACTGCAATCCAGAAACTTCAGCAAAATATTTTTGCTGCTGCGCCAACAGATGAATCCATCCTGATTAAAGGTGAAAATGGAACAGGTAAAGAACTCGTGGCCCGAACCATTCATCAGTTCAGTCGTCGCGCAGAGTTTCCCATGATTGATGTTAATTGCGCCATGATTCAGGACGACTTGATGGATAGCGAATTATTTGGCCATGAAAAAGGCGCTTTTTCTGGTGCCACAGCCAAAAAAATAGGTAAATTTGAGTTGGCCAATCAGGGGACCTTGTTTTTCGACGAAATTGGCGATATGAGCATAAAAAATCAGGGAAAATTATTGCGCATTCTGGAAGAAAAAAAGTTTCAACGCGTTGGTGGAGGCAGAGATATTGTTGTTGATGTTCGGGTTATTGCCAGCACCAATAAAAATATTGAATCTGAAATTCAGCATGCGCGGTTCAGGGAAGACCTGTTTTTTAGACTCAATGTTGTTCCCATTGAAGTCCCGCCTTTAAGGGAACGTCAGGAAGATATCTCTATTCTGGTCAATACTTTTTTAACAGACCTTGCCAAAAAGAACAAAACATCGCCCAAAGTTATATCACAGGACGTTCTTGACCTGTTTAAAGTCTATTCCTGGCCTGGCAATGTGCGGGAAATGAAAAACTTATTGGGACGTCTTGTGATTACAGTTCAAAATAATACCATTGTATCAACTGATATTCCCGCACCATATAATCCATATCTCTTTTTAGATACTGAATCAGTGGATTCTTTGTTTGCTTTCAGCACTTTTCCTGAAGCCCAAAAAGCCTTTGAAAAAGCCTTTGTTTTAAAAAAATTGAATGAACATGATCAATCAATTGATAAAACAGCAAACGCCATTAATATGGATACTGATCGTATCAAACAAATTTTAGAGAATACGTGATATCATCTCATTTTTTCTTTGTTTTATTAATGATTTAATGTTATGTTTATGCGATGAAATCAAAAAGAAATACATGCATAATCTGGTTGATGTTTTGGATAGTACTTGCAGGATCATTGTGGCGTATCAAGGACTCACTACCAATCAGTTTCAGTTTCATTCTTTTTTGTTTTGCAGGTTGTATTCAAACGATATGGTTTTTGTATCAGTTGATACAAACTTATCCCCAAAAAACACTCATTAGCAAAAAGTCAACCTATGAAACCCTTATCAACAATACAGAAGATACTATTTTATTACTGGATACAAAGGGACATATCCTTTTTATCAACACAACTGGCGCAAATCGTTTTGGTTTTGAACCCGATGTCCTGGTTGGAAAAAATGCGTTTGATCTGCTGACCGGTAATATCCGAACATCACGATACAACAAATTTCAATATGTAATGGCTCAAAAAAAATCGGTTCGCTTTATTGATGAAAGAAACAATATTCATTTTGATCAAATACTATCGCCGGTGTTTGATTGTTTGGGCAAGGTGATTGGTGTTGCGGTGTATGGGCGTGATATTACTGAACTGATTAAGATTGAAAAACAGTTAAAAGCTGCCCGGCAAGATGCAGAAAGCGCCAATGCCGCCAAAAGTATTTTTTTAACGCATGTCAGTCACGAGCTTCGAACACCGCTGAATGTTATTCTAGGTTATACACAAATCTTACAGTCGGTAACTACGCTGAAAAAAGATGAACAAAAAAGCCTTTCTAAAATTCACAAAAATGTAGAATTTATTATTTCTCTGATTGATGATATTTTAGACTTATCAAGAATTGAAACCCAAAACATGTCATTATCTATTGATGTTTTTGAATTTAATGATTTTTTAGGTTATATTTCTGATATTGCAATCATGTATAAACAAGAAAAAGGGCTTGATTTTAAATATCATTTTGACACCGAACTTCCAACCTATGTCAAAGGTGATGAACGACGCTTGAAACAGGTTTTATTGAATTTACTGGTCAATGCATTTAAGTACACGCAAAAAGGTTATGTTTCTTTACAGGCGCGCAGGCAGGAAGAATTGATTCTGTTTCGTGTGGAAGACACTGGAATTGGTATCAATGAAGAATCTATTTCTGAAATATTTGAACCTTTTCACCGCCTGGCCTGTCAATCTGAAGGCTTTGGTTTGGGATTGAGTATCGCAAGGCACCTGGTAGAAATGATGGGCGGAAAACTCCAGGTAGAAAGTGTTGTAGGAAAAGGAAGTATTTTCTGGTTCAGCCTTTTTCTGGAATCAGTTGATACGAAATATACAAAAAAAACTGAACCCTTGCCAATAACAGATTCGTTGCCAGTTGTATCTGAATCAAGAAAAAAAATTTTAATTGTAGACGATTTAAAAGAGAATCGAACCATTCTCAAAGCAATGCTAGCGCCTATTGGTTTTGAAATCAGTGAGGCAAAAACCGGTGAATCTGCGCTGAAATGCATTGTCGATGGCCTTATTCCTGATTTGATTTTGGTTGATTTAATCATGCCGGTAATGGATGGCTTTGAATTTGTCAATCAGTTTAAAAAAAATTATCCAGAATTACATACAAAAATTATTGCAGTATCAGCCAGTAATCAACTCTCATCTGATAAATCAGAACTGTTTGATGCCAAATTAGCCAAGCCTGTTCAAATGCGCCAATTGTTTAATGAGATTGCTAAACAGTTGAATATTAAATACCTATGTCAAGATTTATCCTGCTCAAAACCAAGGACATCAATCACTGGCAATACAAAAACGCCCGAAAAACAAATTCGTGAACGTCTGATTGATTTTGCCCGATATGGTCATATTACTGATATAAAGGATGAAATTCGTAATCTTGAGAAACATTCTCAATTTCAGACATTTATCAATCAAATAGAAATATTTATCACTGATCTTGACTTTGAAGGATTAATTGATTATTTACAAAAAATTGATAATTAATTACTAGCATCTGGACATATACTATGAATCAAGAAATTTGGGAAAACACAACCTTATTAATTGTTGATGATCGCCCCGATAACCTGAACATATTGATCAGCTATCTGGAAAAATATCGTTTTCGAATTCAGGTTGCAAAAAGCGGTCAGGAGGCAATTGAACGTCTTGAAAACATGCATAACAGGCCTGAGAAACCTTTGCCGGATTTAATCATCATGGATATTATGATGCCGGGCATGAATGGAATTGAAACCTGTCAAAAGATTAAATCCAGGCCAGAATATGCAGATATTCCTGTTATATTTCTCACAGCGCTTCATAATACCAAAGACAAACTTCGCGGATTTGAAGTTGGTGGCGTGGATTATATCACCAAACCATTGCATAATCAGGAAGTCATGGCCCGAATTAAGACGCATTTAACCCTGCGCTTCCAAAAAGAATCGCTTGAACAAAAAGCACAAGAGCTGGAAAAAGCAAAAGCCAAAACAGATGCAATCAATGAACAGCTTGAACAGGCCATTCAGGAAGCCAATTCATGGGCAATTGAGGCATTGAACGCAACTGATGCCAAAAGTCAGTTTTTAGCCAATATGAGTCATGAAATACGCACGCCCATGAATGGCATTATTGGTATGACGCATTTGCTATTAAGCTCTGATTTATCTGAAGACCAACGCAGTAATGTTATCACTATTCGAAACAGTGGCGAGTCTTTACTTTATATTATAAATGATATTCTTGATTTATCAAAAATTGAGGCCGGAAAACTGCAATTGGAAAATATTTCCTTTGATTTACGCTCCACTGTGGGTGATGTCATGAAAGTTCTGGCCTATAATGCACTTGAAAAACAATTGGAGCTAAATGGCATCGTTCATCATGATGTACCTGTTGTCATTAATGGCGATCCTGTCCGCTTGAGACAAATCATGATGAATTTATTGGGCAATGCCATTAAATTTACACAAAAAGGGGATGTATGCCTTGAAGCGCTGGTGCATCAAGTATCAAATGATTATATCTGGCTTTTGTTTAAGGTAACAGATTCAGGCATTGGCATTCCTGAAAATAAACTTGACGATCTTTTTCAAAATTTTTCGCAAGTGGATGCTTCGGTTACCCGAAAGTTTGGCGGCACTGGTTTGGGACTGGCTATTTCAAAACAATTGTCTGAGATGATGGATGGTGAAATTGGTGTCAAGAGTGAATTGGGTAAAGGTTCGGAGTTCTGGTTCACAGCGAGATTCGAAACTTTAAAGGATATTCCAACACAAATTCCTTTTCCAGAGTCTTTTCAATCCAAAAAAATTCTTATTTTTGATAAATTGCCCAATCGAAAGGCTGTCATTACAGAATACCTTCAATTATGGCAAATGACATATGATGAATCGCAAGACTTATTCGATGCCTATATGAAATTGATAAATGGCGTTCAGGATAATATGCCATATGATATTTGTTTCTGGTCTGTTCCGCCTATTGATAAGGATGTACGATTGTTTATGGATACCATCTGTCGAAATACCAGCCTTATCCATACAACCTTTGTAGCTATCAGCCCGCAATATATGAATATTGATAAATTAATTGCCCAACAAGATCCCTTTAAATTTGAGACACTGCCATGTCCAATTACATATCATTCCTTACTCAATTGCTTTTCCAAAGCGTTTGGGTCAAGACATGAACAATTAGACCCATCCAGAAAAATTACAAAACAAGAAAATGACGTCTTGAACGTTATGGTTGCAGAAGATAACAAAGTCAATCAGGTCATCATTAAGGGAATATTGGAAAATCATTATCATTACCATGTTCATATTGTGAACAATGGCCGGGCCGCAATAACCGAACTTCAGAAAAAAGATTTTGATCTGGTGTTCATGGATATTCAAATGCCTGATGTTGATGGGATTTCCGCTACAAAACTGATTCGAAATCCTCGCACTGAGGTAAAAAATCCAAATATTCCAATTATTGCCATGACAGCGCACACAATTCCTGAGGAAGAGGCAGAATGTATGAGTGCAGGTATGAATGCCTTTGTCTCCAAACCGATCAATCTGGATGAATTAAAAACAGCAATCAATAAATGTATTTAAATGTTTACAAAAAATATACAGGCCCATCCAGCGGCAACAGTCATCTTGATACGAGATATTTCTTCGGGCATTGAGATCCTTTTACTCAAACGAAGCTCTCGTCTTGATTTTCATGGCGGGCATTGGGTTTTTCCTGGTGGACGTATTGATCCATTAGATTACCAAAAAGCCAAACCCAAAGATGATATCATTGCTGCTGCGCGGGTTGCAGCAGTTCGAGAAACGTATGAAGAAGCCGGACTTCAGATTCATGAAGAAGAACTGATTTTGATGTCCAGATGGACAACACCGCCTGGATATCCCAAACGCTTTAAAACCTGGTTTTTTTTATGCCCTGCGCCATCAGGAAACGTTACAATAGATAATCAGGAAATGACAAATTCTAAATGGTTTTCTCCACAGTTTGCCCTTGATGCCAACAATCAGGGAAGTATTCATTTGCCCGGTCCAACCTTTTACACCATTCAAAGCCTGCTCCCTTTTTCCAACAGCGCGGATGCCTTGCAATATTTTGCATCTCAACCCCCCATACAAGTGGATTGGCAATGAATATTGATGCATTTTTTCAATACATCTGGTATCGCCTGCCAATTATTTTAATTTTTACAAACAGTTATCTTGTATATCGCATGCTGGTCAGTTCCCAACTGACCGATTTTTTTGTACAAAGGGTGATGATGCAAAGCAAGGGCAATATATCGCGTATAATTTTGTATATTCTGATATCAGGTGCCTTATTGTCGTTTTTTATTCCCAATGCGGTATCGGTGTTGATACTTCTTCCTGTGTTAAAACAAATCGAAAAACAAATAATTGATTGTCATATGCCTGAAAATCAGATTTCAAAAATAATAACAGCTCTGGGATTATCCGCAATTTATGGCGCAAATATCGGCGGCATGGGATCTCTTGTTGGCAGCCCGGCAAACATAATTTTAATTGGTGCACTGGATTTGTTGAGTGGAAAGCAAGTGGTATCTATCACTTTTTTAAACTGGTTTTTGTGGTCTATTCCCCTGGTAATCTGTTTTCTTTTAAGCGCATACTATGTTATTCGATTTATTGCATTGCCATCATTTTCGCAATTGGTTTATTGCCAATTTACAGAACAAAAAAAAATAAATGTACAGCAAAAAGAATCATTGCACCTTTTTATAGGCTTTATTATTTTTTGGATTTTACACTCTATCTGTAATCAAAGACTGGAATGTTATCATTTATTTCAATCTTATATTTGTCTTTTTTTTGTATTGTTTTTCTCCTTTCGTTTGTTTCAAAAACGTTTGCTTTCTTTAGATCAGTTGATACATGGCATTCCTTTTCGGGGATTTATTGTATTGATATTGTTTGTTTTTCTCATGGTTTTGGTTCAATGTTTTCATCTGGATCAAATAGCAACAAAATGTTTTAATAAAACACTCACGATGAAAATCTCTGCAACAGGTTTAGTTATTTGGGTTACAGGCATATCTATCCTGTTGACTGAGTTTTTAAGTAACACAGTTGTATCAACAGCACTGTTTCCCATTGTATATCAGACCGCACAATTAAATGATATCATGCCGCTGGTATTGATGATTCCTGTATCAGTGGCATCCACTTGTGCATTTATGACCCCTATTGCCACGCCATGTAATGCATTTGTTTATGGCGAATTAAAAAGAATTCGTCTGCGTACAATGATGATTTGTGGATTTCTTTTAAATATTTTGTGCGTTATCTGCGTGACTGTTTGGATTCCTGTTTGTATTCCTTTAATATACAGGTAATGTTCATCGGGCTATATTCGTTTTGAAAAATGATGCTTATAGAAGCCCTCGAAGAAGCCATTGACGTTGTGCCTGAATTTATTGAAAAGAAAATTCAACAAATCTCAAGCCTGATAACTTTGAAAGGGTTGCATCGGCAGGCCATCCGGTGTAAAAACATTAAAGATTTTGATCAAAAACTTGCTTTAGCGATGTCTTAAGATGAATGAATTCGGCATCCTTAAACGTGTTTGTTCATTTAAGCCAGTGGAAATTGCTAATTGCTGTTAATACCGGTGTGGTTGATGTAATATTTGAAGATGAAAACAAAAAATGTTATGAGTGTAACCAAAATAGCCGACATTGATAATGTCCAATAAAATTCTTGATACTGAAACATTTGATATTATGTGGGAAAAAATAAAAATGATTAAAGCGTTTGTTTTTGCTGAAGAAAAAGGTTATGAGAGAGGGGTGACCGAAGGCAGAAAAGAAGGCATTTTAGAAAATACTAAAAAGATGCGTAAAGACAATGAAGAAAAAACAAATACATCATATTGAAGGCAATCTGTTGTCCCGAAAAAAACAATATAATTATCCGGGGCAGCTTGTGATTGATGGTGATATTGAGCCTGGATGTCAGGTCAGTGCAGATACCATTGAAGTACATAATGTTTCGCAGGCAGATATTCGGGTTCGTTCGGGAATGAATGTTCATGAAAAGGTAATAGATTCAAGCATTGTCTCTGGCGGTTATTTTGAGGCGCAACACGTTGAATGTTCAACGATTCGTGCTGAAGCTGACATTAAGATTCAGACATTATTGAGACAGTCTGATATCTATACCAACAAATGTTGTTTAATCGTCAGTGGTATCGTTGAGCTATCCAATATTATGGCATGTCGCTGTATTGATGTGCATACGATTATCAGTTCTGAAGATACACCTTGCACATTAACAATCGGGTTATTATGTCCTGATGATCAGGATTTGAAAATTAGATCCGATTATTTGTCAATGGAGCGGCAAAAAAAACAGCTCAATGATGATTTGGAGATGGTAGAAAAAATAATTGCCGATACACTTCAATTAAAAGAAAAAATAAAATCTATCAAACCATCACTCAAAGAAAAAATTATTCAATTAAAAAAAGAAAAAAATTATGCGGCAATAAAAGATCTTGATCCTTTTTTTAAGCAACTCAATGAGCGGGTTGAATCTGCTTTTATGAATTATCAAAAAGCGATTGAAGACAAACAGAACCTGAAAAAACAAATGGATTCCTTTGATCAGAATGCATTGGACGAAATGCGAAAGAATTATCTGCTTCGTAAAAAGGACAGAATTGAGCGTTCTACGCAATGTCATACAGATGTCGTTCCCTTTATTCAGGTAAGAAACAGTATCAGCGAGCATACACGTATTCAGGGGTTGCATGCTTATAGACGATTACAGGAAACTTTGAATGACACGCGAATAGAAGAAGTTAAAACTGAAGATGCTGAACAGACGGCTTCAATTGGACACTATGAAATAAGACTGTTTAAGTAAGGAATGCTCTGAAAATAACTTCCTCATTATTGATATTGTTCGTTTTGAGGTAATTGTACTGTAGAGACGTAGCATGCTACGTCTCTACACGACCTTATTTTTTGGACGATCAAGAAAAATGGGTATGTTATTTTCAGAGCCTTCCTAAGGAGACCTCATGCTATTGGTATTCCAAGATTGATCATTCGTTTATCAAAAAAATTGTCAGGCATAGAACTATCATTTAGCATTGTGAGTGAAGAATTACATGTATCAATATGTGTAAAACAACATCCTGGTTCTGTCTGATCATCAGGTAATCAATATGAAGAAAATGAAATTATTCCAATCTGGTATCGTTTCGATTTTAATAGGCGGCTGTTTATTATCATTTATGTCTGCTATTCAAAAATATATTTTGAAATATCCTTTGTACCCTGTTTCATTCATTGTTCCTTTTACAGCCGGTGCAATTGCTGGATTATTGTATCATTTGCGTTGGAAAGTGGAACAAAAACATCATAAAAAAATTGAACAATACAACAAAAGGTTGGAAACCATTCTTGAAACAGTTCAATCGGGCATAATTATCATTGATGCCAAAACATCAATTATTGAATCCATCAATCCAACTGCCCAACGCTTATATGGGTATTCAGAATCTGAAATTATTGGAAAAAAATGTTATTATTATTTGTGTGATAGCAATCCTGAAAAATGTCACATTCTTCATCAGGATCTTGCTTTTGATACTGTCGAACAAGCTGAGATTAAAACAACAGAGCTTAATATTCCCATTATTCGTAAAGCAAAAAAGGTATCATTTGATGACAATTCACATATTATTGTCAGTGTAATGGATATTTCACCCATCGTTGAAACAGAAAAAAAACTTCGAGAAGCCAATGAAAAAGTACGCATTGCAGATCGTCTTAAAACTGAATTTTTGACCAATATAGGGCATGAAATTCGCACGCCATTGAATGCTGTGATTGGTATCTCCGAGTTACTGATGTCTGAGCTTTTACCTGATGATACGATTAATGATTTAAAACTAATCAACAATGCAGGAAAATCATTACTTGAAACAATGGAAAACATGATGGATTTCGCATTGCTTAAGTCGGGTAGTTATGAATTGCAAAACAATTCATTTAATTTATATCAGACATTATGTTTTGT
>Ga0272440_1000655_pt1 | contig 29039 bp, 18 predicted proteins | sample SSMMMBAug17_FD_192440 | JGI IMG/M metagenome (GOLD analysis project Ga0272440, IMG submission 192440) | Marine sediment archaeal communities from Little Sippewissett salt marsh, Falmouth, MA, United States - SSM-MMB-Aug17 | ecosystem: Environmental > Aquatic > Marine > Wetlands > Sediment ... | reverse complement strand
GCAATGACTGCCGATTTAAACCCGCGCAGGTTGGAAGAAGATTTGTCTAAATTGCCTTATCTTGGGGTGTTGTTAAAAGATCATCAGGATGTACGCGATATTACAGTCTGAGTTGGCTGAAAAGTTGCAAAATTTTGTGGTAAATAGTTCAGTTGATTACTTGATAAATCAAGATGTTCAAATTTTCTAAGTTCCCCATATATCTTGAACATATAATTGTTTGGCACGTAGAGACGTAGCATGCTACGTCTCTACAGAACAAAAACCCCGATGAACATTTTTTTTAATGGGGAACTTGGAAAAATGCGATGGCAATAAAACACAGGCTGCAAAAATGATGGATATTGATCGTGGTTGAAAACCGAAAATAGTCAATGATTATTATTAACTTGACATTTTTCAACGCATTGGATATTTTTATTGATATTTATTCGCTTCGCGCCTTTTTTCGTTTGAATTTCCAAAAAAAATAATAAAAAATTGCATCTCAAAAAAGGATTCTCAAATGAATATAAACATAAAATTCATAATTACCTATTTATTTAGTATATTTTTTTGCTTAACCATATCTTCATCCGCAATTACCTTAAAAGATATTATCAATCAAATGCAAACGATTTCAAATGAAAATGATATTGCCAGTAAAGAAGCGATATCAGATTATGCGAGTATCGAAGGCAAAATTGTTTATCCGGATTATCTTGGAAAAATTATACCTGTTGCAGATGCACTGATTCGCATTTTTCCAGTGAGCCAGTTTACACCAGAATATTTTTTTAAAATGAACATGGATGCCTTTGTGAACCCCACTGAATATCCCCCTGTGCGCACCAGTGACAATGGTTTTTTTTCAATTAAATCTATCCCATGTGGGAGATATTACGTGATGGCTTTTCGGAAAGGCTTTAAAACTGCCATGACAATTGTTAATGTTCAGAACAATCAAGATCGACAGGCAGACTTAATGTTGTTTCCGGTAGATAATGACAAAACAGGTAGTCTTTTCGGAATTGTTGTGGAGCAAATATCCAAACAGACTTTATTACAGTTACAGCGGTATTTACCAGTCAAGAAAATTGAAGTGCAATTGTTTCAAATTAAACCCACAAGTGTGGAATTGATTCGATCTGTTATTACAAATGCCCAGGGACGATTTTATTTTGCAGATGTACCTTGTGGGGATTATCTGATAAAAATTAAACACAAAGACTACGCCCTGTATCGAAAAACCATTTCAATTAAACCGGATATACCCCATGCCTTTCCAATTATCAAACCCGTTGAAACTGAATTTAACAACTTATCCCATCCCGATTTTTCTTCGCAATTATTAGATAAAAATCGATTTCATGGGGAGTTGATCCAGTATATTTTCAAAATGGGTGAAGGATGCTTTAGTATTGGTCCTTATGGCAACTGGCATCCGGACGTCTCATTTGTCAAAACTGTGCTTACCCGAGAAGCGCCTGGACCTGTTACCCGATTAAGTGGCAATATTTATCATATGGAAGTAAAAGGCAAGGATGCTTTTTCACATCCCCTGGCAAATATTCGTATTTTACTGCGTCCTGTCTTTCCTTATCCAACACTCATGACATTTCCGGAATATCATGCAGTTACCAGCCAGGATGGTCATTTTGTTTTTGATGATTTATCATCAGACTACCATATCAATGGCGTCATGTTTTATGAAGTGAGTATTCAATCTAAAGGATTTGAACCCTTCAAGCAAAAAATTGTTCTTGAGCCTGATAAAGAAAACAACAGAAATTTTTATCTGAACGCTTATGGAACCTTATGTCAGTTTAAAGGAAGAATTTTTACACTGATGAAAAAAGATACAAAAATGCCCATATCTAAAGCCACATTGCAATTAATTTTGTTTGAATCCAATTCAAAACGACCCGCCAGGAGATGGATGGATATTTCTGATATTGGGGGAAGGTTCATGTTTTCCGATATTCCGCCAGGAAGGTATCAAATAATTGTTAATGCCAGTGGGTATGAACCCCTTGAAATTCAATCTTTTATTACACCCGGTCAGATTTATCAAAAAGACTTTTTTCTGACAACTTATATTGGCCCATCACGTTTAAAAGGAAAAGTCTTTAATGGAGCCGTTCAATGCAAGAATGCTGATACATGTGCTGAGGCCATTGTGGGCGCTAAGGTGGTATTATCATCCCTTCATCCATCATCACAAAAAAAGGCCAATCGGCAACTTTATGAGGTGAAAACCAATCCCCAGGGAATCTATGAATTTGTTCAAATCAAACCCGGTCAATATCAAATGCATGTTTCCATTGATCGTTTTCAGCCTTGGAATGCATTAATCAAAATATCTAAAGAAACTGTGCATACGAAGGATGTTCAACTCAATCCCATTATTGAATCGGCAAATTTGACTGGTTATATCATCTCCAAAAAACCGGATTGTCATCGAAATAATTGTCAAAAACCCATTAAAAATGCGCAAGTAATATTAACACAACAATATTCATCAGGTACAATTATTCCAATTCGAACTCAAACGTCAGATGATGGCCGATTTTCGTTTGAGACAATTCCTGCCATCTCTTACATGGTTTATATTGATGCCCGCGGCTACGATCCCCAAAAACGTGATCTTCAATTGTTGCCAGGGCCCAATGAAATTATTTTTAATCTTGATCCCTCTGTTGAATGTCGGGATAATTCAGATTGTGTAAAGAATCATTTTTGTTCAAAATCTCGTGGGCAATGCGAGCGTCCAGGGATTTGTTTGAAACTGCCAGACATATGTCCTTCAGTGGTAACACCTGTTTGCGGATGCGATGGCGTTACCTATAATAACTTTTGTGTGGCTGCGGTATCGGGTGTGAGTATTGCCTATCATGGTACATGTGTGCCAAACGCAAAAACCGGTAAACTTCTTGGCACAGTATTGCTGAAAAAAGCATCACAAAAACACACCATTGCCAATGCAGAAATCGTACTTCATCGAAAACAGACTGATTCTCAGTCCGCATCATCCATATTCAAAACACAAACAAACGCCAATGGCAATTATTTATTTGAGCGGGTCCCCGCCGGAACCTATCTCCTGACTGCAAAAGGACCTCTTTTCATTCCACATAAGATGTCCATTCTGATCCAGGAAGGTCAATCGATTCAAAAAGACATTTATCTGTCAGCCATTGAAATGAATGCAGCTGTTTCGGGTGTCGTTCATCCCAATTGTCCCTCAGGAAAGTGCTTGCCTTATCTTTCAGGAGCGACTGTAACCCTGACACATCTGTTGTTTGACAGTCAGGGTAAATTGACACCTGATGCATCTAAATCAACACAAACAGATGCGCGCGGTGCTTTTTCGTTTACAGATTTGGCAAGAGGTGATTATCGCATAAAAGTTGAAGCGGATAAATATCTGGATTGGGATGATGGGTTTGCGCTTACAGGAAATCAAAAGCAAACATTTGAAATATTAATGAACCCCAAAAAGACCTGTTTTGACAATACCCGATGTCTTCCTGTTCAATATTGTCAGAAAAAAGAACAGTCATGTCGTGAAGCGGGTATTTGTCATGAACGTCCCATTACCTGTATCATGCTTTATGATCCTGTATGTGGATGTGATGGACACACATATAACAATGAATGCGAGGCAGCAATGGCTGGACAAAATGTTGATTTTAGAGGTCGCTGCGTTCCGGATCGTTAAAGATAAACAAGGATAAATATCATGCCCAATCCAAGTCGTTTCAAGTTTTCAAGAAACAGATCGACAAGCGTTGTCAGTATTGATTCTGGCACCTTATGTTCCTCACAGATGTTGATTGATATGTTTAATAAAATATCACTTGATGTGTTTGTGATCATACCGGAAATGGAAATAAAAGATATCAAAGCGCACGTGGATTATTGTATTGATCCTGTTGAAAGAAAAGCAGTTGGCGAGTTGTCTCGATTGAAGGATTTGCGTATTGGCCCGGGCATTCGAAAAGTGGCAAAAGGATTGGTGTCTGAGGATGTTTCAGACAGTCAATTGATATTTATGTTTGAAGAAGCCTGTCAGGGCATTATTTTGAATATGACACGTGAAATGGCCACGCAGTTACCAGATAATCAGGATATCGATATTCAAATATTTCAGGAGATGGTTAAAGCAAATCCACGTTTGTATAACCGATGTGCCGCCTATTCAAAGGGATCATCATTGGTAGAAGGCTTGGATTTAGAATCAGGAGAAAAGCAATGCTGAAATATTTACGCAGCAAAGTAGTGAGTGTGGATCGGCTTACACCCGAACAATTGACTGTTTTTGGCAGGTTGGATGATGATCTATATGGCATTCAACTGGAAGCAATATTTTCGCTGGATACATTACAAATCAAGGAAATATCAGGCAAATGGCATCGATGGACAACCCCTGAATGTCCTCGGGCATTGGACCATTTGCAATCTGCTGTTGGATGCAGCGTGGGGACGGGCTTTCGTGATCATGTTCAAAAATCATTGGGGCGTTCAGGATGCAGACATTTTGCCAATCTGTTAATTGAAATGGGTGATGCCGCAAAAAATGCACGACTGATGATTCAATTTGAAATGGCAAAAAAACACCAACCAGATTTGACGATAGAGACCTTTTATGCCACTACACACAAAGATATTTCAATTATTTCTGAAACAACCATAAAGACGATAAATGAAAGCGAATCAGAAAGACAGGTGGATTCATCCATTGAAAAAAAGCAAATTGATAAACCTTCTGCACGGAAAGATTCAAACAATTTTTGTATGGACCTTCATTTGCATTCATCACCTGAATCCCCCTGTTCAACAATTCGTGTCTATGAACAGATTCTTGATGCGAAAAATGTGGGAATCAATGGTATTGTTTTGACAGATCATAATTATATCTGGCCGGAAGAAAAAATTCGGGAACTAAGAAAAAAATATGCCTTTACTGTCATTGGTGGCAATGAGATTACAACAGAACATGGCGATATTTTGGTTTATGGCTTTAAAGAAAATATCAAAGGCATTGTCCCAATTAAGAAACTTCGCCAAAAAGTTGTTGATTGTGGCGGTTTCATGGCAGCAGCCCACCCATTTCGCGCCTTTCTGGTCATCGGCGGTAATCAATTGGTTCAAAGTGTGAAAGATGCCTCTCAAAAACGTGTTTTTGAATATGTTGATGCAATCGAAATCTATAATGGTAAATGTAGCGAGAAAGAGAATCTATTGGCATGTGAAGTTGCAACGTATTTGGAACTTAAAGGTATTGCCGGAAGTGATGCGCATGAAAAGGGGTCTATTGGACGCTTTACCACCGATTTTTTTGAACCAGTCAACACCGAATCCGACTTTCTTGAGCAACTCCATGCAGGGTCATTTTCAATTTCATCTTTATTTTAGCATCCCTCACTTTTTATTAAAAGTCTAATCAATGTGCTTGCAGAAAAAGATTGCCTGTTCAATTTTAGGCACATTGATTGCAATATTAGATTTAGATTTATCTCAACAATTTACTGTTAATAAAAGGTGAATTATGAAAAATTTCTGGCAATACCTTGAATGGTTTATTCCCGAAAAAGTTAAGAAGGATCAGAAATATCATATACGCGCACGACAATTTGTCATGTTTTCATTAATCGGATTTGTTTTCTATGTTGTGAATATGATAAAATGGATCTCAATGGGCTATAACAATCTCGCTTTGAGCATGTTTGCTGTGATGATTGTCAATATCCTGATGCTCATTACCTTTCGGATCACTGGTGCGATAAATATTTCAGGAAATGGATTAATGGCTGCAATCAATGGGCATTTTTTTTATCTTGTTTATCTTACTGGTGGACTTGAATCCTCAGCAATCTCATGGCTTATTATCATTCCTGTATTTGCAGCCTTGTATTTTAGCAATCGGGTGTCTGCTATATGGACAGTGGTCAGCCTTGCTGGCATTATCGTGCTAAATTACATGGCGAATTGTGGGCATCCATTTCCATCGATTTTAATGTCCAAACAATGTCATCATGCCAATTTAGCGAATGCCCTTGGGCCATTAATAGCTGTCTTTTTTGCGGGATGTTTTTTTAATCTTGCCATGTATCGTGCTTTTGATGGTCAAAAACTTGCGATGAGCAATCAAAAAAAGACGCTTGATCAATTAAATGTCGTTTTTAGTAGTGTGACTGAAATCAGCGAAAGTATTCTTTCAACATCGAAGATTCTGGATCAGTCATCAGAAACATTAAAAACGCGCTCAGACACAATGGCGCAAAAAACAGCTGAGGCCTCTGAAATTTCCCAAAAAGCAGAACATAATATTAAAAATATGGCCAAGGCATCACAGGAAGTCAGTAATCAGGTATCATCAGTCGCATCAAAAGGCAATCAATTGGTCAATAATATGAAAGGTATTGGAGATGCCACCGGTCATGTGTCCAATAATTTAAATATTGTTGCTGAATCTGCTGAAAGCATGTCGCATTCCATCAATATTATTGCGACAGCAATCGATGAAATGTATGCATCGCTCAATGAGGTGGCAGAAAATTCTGGAAGAGGTGCATCTGTAACAAATGATGCATCTGAAAAAGCAGATCAAACATCAACCATTGTAAATACCCTTGGACATGCAGCGAAAGAAATTGGAGAAGTTGTTGATTTAATAAAAGGAATTGCATCACAAACCAATTTGTTGGCGCTCAATGCAACAATAGAGGCCGCAGGAGCTGGTGAAGCGGGAAAAGGCTTCACAGTGGTTGCCAATGAAGTTAAAGATCTTGCCAGACAAACTGCGCGGGCCACTGAGGATATTCGCGAAAAAATTGAGGGCATGCAGGCAAATACGCAAAATGCAATCAAAGCCATTGAAACCATTGTGACTGTCATTGCTGAAATTAACGCGATTATGAGTAATATCGCTTCTGCTGTTGAGCAACAGACAGCTACAACCAACGAAATTTCAAAAAGCTTTGCAGAAACAGTTGCTGCTGCTGATGCTGTCGCAAAAAATGTACAAAAAGCGGCTGCCCGCGCAGCAGAAACATCTAAAAATGCTGAAAATTCTATTCAATGGGGACGTCAGGTCTCCGGCTATCTTGATGATGTTGCAGCTGCCGCTGTTTCTATTGCAAAAGATGCACTTCAGGCATCAGAAAGAACTGAACGTGTTTTCAGCTGTGTTGATGAAGTTCAAACACATGTTGTTGAAACATCTGAAGAAAGCACACAAATTAAATCACAGGCAAAAACTCTAACGCAATTTGCACATCGACTGATCGGTGCAGTTGAAAAAGGAAATTAAAGAATATTTTGATATGTCGCATTTAACACAAAATGAAACGCAATTCGATAGTGATGATACCTTGAATAAATCATCTATCATTAATAGCGTCCTTCCATTTGCATCGACCTTTCACTGTAGAAAGCATGATGAAATATCTGTGGATGGTTCTGAATCTGGAAATATTTATTTCGTAAAATCCGGAGCGATTGAAGTTTTTTATACGCTTCAAAATACGAAAATGGTTGTTGCATTGATCGATAAAGGATCTTTTATTGGTGAAATTGGTTTTTTTGATGGTGGATCGGAAATCAAAGAAATTCGCGCAAAAGAATACTCAGAAATTTGCGTATTTTCACAAGAAACATTGGCAAAAATCAAAGCAAGTAATCCAAAGTTATTTGGAGATTTAATCTATTATCTGGCACAGTCGGTCTGCAAAAAATTCCAGACATTACTTGAAGAAAGAGAACCGCTTCAATCATATGCAGAATCACTGTCCACAGGATATCGCACTTACAACACCCCCAAACCTTTACCCAAAAATTTTTTTCAAACCAGAGAATGGACGAGTATCCATGTCATGGTCAGAGATTTTAAACAGCAAATGAACACGCTGTCTAAGGAACTGGATGCGATAAAATCGCATCGTGTGAATAACAGGTTGATCAAAAAAGGGCATAAAATTCTCAATTATTTTTTTTATGGATTAAAACAATTTAAAAAACGTATCGACAAGACATCAATTGAATCCTTCATGTGGCATTATATTTTTAAAGAAATCTATCCAGTGATAATGAAAAGTCGTTTTGCTGACCGCGCTTATAGCAAGCCAAAGGGCTATGCCGGAGATTTCATGATGATGGAAATGTTATATCAAAAGACACCTGATGGTGAGGGGAAGCTTGGCATTGTTATTGATAATTGGTGTTTGAATACACCATCCGCACAGGCGGTTAGAAATCGAAAAAAATTGCTTTCTGGAAAAATACAATCCATATGTGATCAAAAAAAAAATACCCAAGAAGGTCCGATCCATATTATGAACCTGGCTTGCGGTCCCAATCGAGAATTGTTTGAGTTTTTATACCAGTGTGACTATTCTGAAAGAATTGATGCCACCTGTGTTGATATCGATTCACAGGCACTTCATTATATTGATCAGCAGATCAATATTTTTTCTCATAAGGCAGAGATTCGATTGATGAATGAAAACCTTATCAAATGGTCGATTGGTAAGATTGATCCTGATTTTGGTTTTCATGACATTATATATTCTGCGGGACTGACAGATTATTTAAATGATGATTTATTTACGGCTTTTGTCAATCGTTGTTATTTGCAATTAAAAGATAATGGATACCTCATTATTGGTAATTTTGCGCCAACCAATCCTGACAGACTGTTTATGGATCATATTCTGGATTGGCGACTGATATATCGAACAGCTGATGAATTAAAACAATTGTTTCAACAGACAGCATTTTGTGATAATGTGACTGTATTTTCCGAACCCCAAAAAGTAAATTTGTTTGTGCAAGGGATTAAAAAGGTTTGAGCGGCTGGATACAATCAAAAAATGTACCAAACCCATAGTAAAAAAATCGGTATTTACAATGAACATAAATCTATTTACATTATCATTTGATTCAGATTTGGAAGATGAATTTCGTCAAGATCATTACAATAAAACAATTTATCAGATGCGCATATCATTGGCATTGGCAATTATTTTTTATGCATTGTTTGGCATATTGGATGCCAGATTAATTCCTGACCAAAAAGAAATTATTTGGGCGATTCGGTTTGGATTTTTTTGTCCGACAGCATTATTGGTGTTGATTTTTTCTTTTTTCAAACGATTTTTTCAGTTCATGCACTATTGGATGGCACTTGTTGAAATTGTTGGTGGTTTGGGGATTATTTGCATGACTGTCATTGCACCACCGCCAGCCAATTATACATACTATGCCGGCCTGATCCTTGTTTTGTTTTTTGGCTTTACCATTTTCAGACTTCGTTTTGTATTGGCCAGTATTACAGGTTGGTTAATTGTAATTTTGTATCAAATTGCTGCAATCTATGCAGAGACCCCGATGATCATGTTTATTAACAACAATTTCTTTTTTGTCGGTGCCAATTTTTTGGGGATGTATGCTTGCTATTCTAGAGAAATGAACGAGAGAACAAATTTTTATCTGGCTAAATTGTTGGATATTGAAACAGAAAAAGTGAACGCCGCCAATCGAGAACTGGAAAACCGCGTAAAAGAACGAACCCTTCAATTAGAAAAATCAAATATTGACTTGCTCAATGAATTTGAAGCGCATAAACAGGCAGAAAAAGAAAAAAAATTGTTGGAATCTGAGCTCAGGCAGGCCCAAAAAATGCAAGCGATAGGAACATTGGCCGGTGGCATTGCACATGATTTTAATAATATTTTATTTCCCATTTTTGCCTATGTTCAAATGGCCATCAATGAGACATCAAATGATCCCAAAATTCAAAGATACCTCAAGCGTGTTATGGGATCTGCCGAACGTGCAAAAGATCTTGTTCAGCAAATTCTTATGTTTGCCCGAAAAGGGGATCAGGAAAAAAAGCCGCTGTATATTCAGTCCATAACAAAAGAGGCCCTGCAATTACTTCGTGCGAGTATTCCGGCAAACATTGAAATAAAGCAGCAAATTGCAAAACGTTCTGATCCAATTCTTGGCAGCCCGATTCAATTACATCAGGTGATCATGAATTTGTGTACCAATGCGTATCATGCCATTCGAGAAAAAGAAACAGGTTGCATTGATATTCAATTATTTGAACAGATTGTTGATCAATCAAATATCAGTCAATTTCCAAATATAAAAGCTGGAAAATATATCTACATGACTGTTAAGGATACAGGCGTGGGAATGGATGAAGTGACCAGGGAGCAAGTATTTGATCCTTTTTTTACAACAAAGGAACCTGGGGAAGGCACTGGCATGGGACTTTCAGTGGTTCATGGGATTGTCATTGATCATGGCGGATATATTTATGTTCAAAGCAATAAAGATGTTGGTACAGAGTTTCATATATTGCTCCCATCAATTGAAGCCACTGTTGATAAAGGTACACAAGACATATCTTTAGAAAATTTCAGAGGTAATGGTGAACATATCTTACTGGTTGATGATGAACTGGAAGTGGTCAAGGCGCTTGAATATATGTTGAAAAAATTGGGATATAAAGTGACATCTCAGTTAAGCAGCACGAAAACATTGGAAGTATTTAATCAAAATCCTGATCGTTTCGACCTGTTGTTAACAGATCAATCCATGCCGCAAATGACTGGCCTGGTTTTGTCAAAAAAGGTACTCGATATTCGTCCGAACCTGCCAGTTATCGTTTCAAGTGGCTACAGCAATCTGTTGACTCAGGAAACCATTGAAGGTACCGGTATCAAGGAGATTTTACTCAAGCCAGTCACGTTAAGAGAGTTAGGAGAAATAATTAAAAGGCATATTAGTTGCCAGAAAACAAAGGACAATTTATCATGAGTCAATTAGAATATAACGATTTATTCCAGGATGATGATATTATATTTGCGGATGAAGCAGACGATGCGCTACCTGAAGAAGAAATTACAAAAAACTGGAAAATTATGATTGTAGATGATGAAGCGGAAGTACATACAGTTACACGAATGGTACTGGATGATTTTAAATTTGAAGGCCGTGGCGTTACATTTATCAGTGCGTATTCTGGTGCAGAAGCGAAAAAGGTTATTGAAAATAATCCTGATTGTGCCTTAATTCTCCTGGACGTTGTTATGGAATCAAATGATTCTGGCCTGGAAGTCGTAAAATATATTCGAGAAAAATTGAAAAATAAATTTGTTCGAATTATCTTACGCACAGGCCAACCTGGACAGGCACCTGAGCGAGAAATAATTACACAATACGATATCAATGATTATAAAATGAAAAGTGTTTTGACTGAGCAGTCATTGTTTACAACGATTACATCGGCCATTCGTTCATTTCGAGATATTAATATTATTGAAAAAAATAGAAAAGGATTGGAACAGATTCTTAAAGCATCTGTATCGTTATTTCGATTGCAATCTTTAAAACAGTTTGCCAATGGCGCACTGACACAGCTTTCATCACTTCTAGGCCTTGACGATCAATTGTATCTCCACGCATCAGGATTCACAGCCGCACAGGATGAAGGCGAATTAAAAATTATTGCAGGAACCGGACAGTTTGAAAACTCTTTAAACCAGCCGCTGGACAAGGCGGTCCCAAAAAAGATCATGGATTTGTTGAAACAGGCCGCCGAAAGCCAGAATAGTATTATATCAAATACAGATTATGTCGGGCATTTTACAAGTAGAAATGGTTCAAGAAATTTTTTGTATATGGGGGATTACAATCAATATTTATCCAATATTGAAAAAGATATGATCCGCGTGTTTACATCCAACGTTGCCATTGCATTAGATAATATTTATTTGAATCGAGAAGTTGTTGATACCCAAAAAGAAGTCGTCATTACACTGGGTGAAGTGGTTGAAACACGCTCAAAAGAGACTGCCCACCATGTTCGTCGTGTGGCAGAATATTCGTATAAACTTGCATTGATGGCCGGGCTTGATGAATATAAGGCGGAACTTATTCGCCTGGCATCTCCCATGCATGATGTGGGAAAAATTGGCATTCCGGATACCATTTTGAACAAGCCGGGAAAGCTGACACAGGAAGAATTTGAAATAATTAAAACACATACCCTAATTGGATATGACATTCTCAAGCATTCAGATCGTGAAATCATGCGTGCTGCTGCCGATATTGCATTAGAACATCATGAACGATGGAATGGTAAAGGGTACCCCCAATCCTTGCAAGGCGAAAAAATTAATATTTTTGGTCGCATAACAGGCTTGCTGGATGTATTTGATGCATTGAGTTATAAACGTGTATACAAGGATGCCTGGCCTTTGGATAAAATCCTTGATCTTATCAAATCTGAACGAGGCGAACATTTTGATCCCACTATTGTTGATTTATTTATAGCCAACCTTGATGTTTTTCTCGCAATAAAAGAAGTCTATCCTGAAGATGAAGAAGACCCCGCTAAAACGAAAATTGTTTTGGCGGATGTACAGGTCTAACTGCACCAAAATCTGAAAAAAGACTGACTGTTGTTATATTACGCTGAAGAAAATGAATAAGATGAATTAAAAGTGTTTGATTTCATCAGTGTAATCCAGGTTCAAAATGAATAGGAATTATCGAAAAATAAGTTCCCCATTTATCTTGAACGTATAATAGTTTAGCACGTAGAGACGTAGCATGCTACGTCTCTACAGAACAAAAACCCCGATGAACAATTTTTTAAAATGGAAAACTTATTATCATAGCATTCCTAAGAAATTATAGATTGAGCTCTACGCATTCACCTGTTGACAAATGAAACAAAAACACGTTAAAATAAACGAATAATTTAAATTAGACGATCATAAATAAAAGAATAAGGAATGCTCTGAAAATAAGATCCCCGTTTTAAAAAATGTTCATCGGGGTTTTTGTTCTGTAGAGACGTAGCATGCTACGTCTCTACGTGCCAAATGATTATATGTTAAAGATAAAAGGGGAAATTAATTTTCGAGCATTCCTATGAAAGCAAAAAATTGAAAAAATATATTATAGCCATTTTAATTGTTTGGACAGTATCTGTAGGCGTTTCATTATACTGGAATATTATATCTGCATCAAAAAATGAAGAAAATACGGCTCTACAAGGCGCAAAATCTTTTTTTAAACAAATCGTACTGACACGATCATGGAATGCAGGCCATGGCGGTGTCTATGTTCCTGTAAGTATGAAGGTTCAACCGAATCCCTACCTTGAGGATCCTTCAAGAGATATTACAGATATTCATGGAAAAAATTATACCAAAATCAATCCAGCATTCATGACACGACAAATCGCTGAGATTGCCCAGGAAAAATCAGATATTCATTTTCACATTACCAGCTTAAATCCAATTCGACCTGAAAATGTTGCAGAACCTTGGGAAACAAAAAAAATGATGCTTTTTGATAAAGGACTTCAAGAATGGTCTGGATTTGTTGAAATGGGGTCAAAAAGAATTTATCGGTATATTGCCCCCCTTCATGTGTTAAAAGGATGTTTAAAATGTCATGCCAAGCAGGGATATAAAGAAGGGGACATTCGTGGTGCGATTAGTGTAACCCTTCCATTTAAAGCAAAAAAGTTGAATCGGAACCTGCTTGCAACGCATTTTCTTGGCGGAGGAATTGTTTTTTTCTTAATCCTATGTTTTGGGATCATTTTAGGACGCAATAGAAAGGATTTGATTCGTGCAAAAAACGAAGCAGAAAAAGCAAATCGTGCCAAAAGTGCTTTTTTAGCCAATATGAGTCATGAAATCAGAACGCCCATGAATGGTATTATCGGAATGGCAACTTTGTTAGCGGATACCCCACTTGATGAAGAACAGTTAGAACTGGCCGAAATCCTTAAAAACAGTGCTTTTTCATTAATGACTGTTTTGAATGATATTATTGAGTATTCAAAGATTGAGTCAGAAAAACTACATCTAGAATGCATTAATTTTGACCTCACTGTTCTCCTTGATAATGTAATGGACCTGCTTACGATTAAGGCACATGAAAAAAAATTAGTTCTGTCTTTAAATATTGAAGATAACTTGCCGCATCATTTATTGGGTGATGATGGGCGTATCAAACAAATATTGATTAATCTTATCAATAATGCCATAAAATTTACATCAGAGGGACAAATATCTGTTAATGTAAGATTGTTAAAAGAAACGAATTCCCATGTGACACTCAAATTTAGCATTAAAGATACAGGTATTGGCATTCCTGAAAACAGGATGAATCGATTATTTAAGGCTTTTTCACAAGTGGATGATTCTAGTACGCGTCAACATAATGGTACTGGCCTGGGATTGGTAATATCCAAACAACTTGCGGCCTTAATGGATGGTGAGATGGGTGTTGAAAGTGAGGAAGGAAAAGGGGCCCTATTCTGGTTTACAATCGTTATAAAAAAACAAGCAATAGAAGGTCAGGAAACAGATAACAACAAAAAATAGCCCCCTGGCAGATACATCGCTTTTGTTTGGAGAAATAATGGAATCCGCTCAATCAGAAAAGAATATCCTTAAAATTGCACTGTTTGCAACCGGATGTGCAGGCATAATTGCGGAATTTGTTTTGTCGACGCTGGCAACTTATCTATCTGGCAATGCAGTTTTTCAATGGACACTGGTGATGTCTTTTATGCTGTTTGCAATGGGGCTCGGGAGCCGGATCAGTCGTGTGTTTCAAACCAGGCTTTTGGAATGGTTTCTTATGACAGAACTATTCCTTTCTATCGCCTGTGCCACCTCGGCTATTATTGCCTATGGTCTGGCGGCCTTTATCCAGCCCATTAATCTGGTAATCTATTCACAGGGTATTATTGTTGGCATACTCATCGGTCTGGAAATTCCACTGGTTACCCGAATTAATGAATCTTATGAGAATCTTCGAATCAATATTTCCAATGTCATGGAAAAAGATTATTATGGCTCGTTACTTGGCGGCATTATATTTGCCTTTATCGCGTTGCCATATCTGGGGTTGACCTACACGCCAATTATTTTGGGGTGTATTAATTTTTTAGTTGCCAGTCTGGTTTTGTGGCGTTTTATGGCGCTCATACATCATAAAAGGATTTTTATACTTTCCTGGCTGGTCTGTTTTTGTTTTTTTATCTTTCTTGTTTTTGCGGCAAAACCCATTATTCAATTTGGCGAACAAAGCAAATATAAAGACAAAATTATTTTTGCCAAACAAACATCATATCAAAAAATTGTAATCACCCAGTGGCGTCAATATTACTGGCTCTATCTAAATGGTCAGGTTCAGTTCAGCACCTATGATGAAGAAAAATATCACGAACCGCTGGTTCATCCGGCAATGAAACTGAGTGCATGCCCCTATGAAATTCTTATTTTGGGTGGAGGTGATGGCCTTGCTGTTCGAGAAATTTTGAAATATAAGGATATTAAACAGATCACTTTAATTGATCTTGATCCGGTGATGACTCATCTGGGAAAAACACATCCTGTATTAACAAAAATCAATCAGAATGCATTGGACACGCCAAAAATTAAAATTATTCATCAAGATGCCATGACATTTCTAGAAAATCATGATAAACAATTCGGTGTTATTGTTGTTGATTTGCCCGATCCGGATACAATTGATTTGATGCATGTATATGCATTGGATTTTTACCGGTTAATTGCACATCATTTAATGCGTGGGGGCGTAATGGTTACACAGGCAACCAGCCCTTACTTTTCAAAAAAAGCGTTTTTGTGTATACTCAAAACCATTGAAGCTGCAAATATGTCTGTATTGCCGTATCATAATCATGTTCCCACAATGGGCGAATGGGGATATGTGTTGGGAATGCGAAAAGGGGATATTGGAACAACCCAATTGAAAAATCGGGCGTTACAACTCAATTTTAAAGATATAAATTGCAAGTTTCTTGATGTAAATGCCATGAAGTCAATGATTTACTTTGGAAAAGGCGTATTGGATCAAATTCACACTGTGCAAATCAATACACATATACAACCCGTTCTACACCAATACTATCTTTCAGGAAATTGGGGGGTCTATTGATACCAGGTGTTGATCAATGTTACCACATGATGGATAAATACGACATGCCATTGCATATCCGTGCCCATTCGATACTGGTCGCCCGAATTGCAATGCTGATCGCATCAAAGCTAGATGCCCAGGGCGTTGATATATCCATTTCAAAATCTGTAAGCGGTGCATTGATGCATGATATTGCCAAATTTTCCTGTATTCAATCCCATGAAGATCATTGTCAAAAAGGCAGGGTTATTTGTGAAAATGAAGGATTTGATGAAATTGCAGATATTGTCAATGAGCATGTGGTCTTAAGGGATCCAGTTGTTGCTGATGAATACAATGAAAAAGAAATTGTCAATTATGCGGATAAACGTGTATTACATGATCAGATTGTCAGTCTTCAGGCACGTATGGATGATATTAAAGTACGATACCTGCCAAAATGTCCGCATATTAACATATCCATGTTCAATGATCATCATGAAATATGTAAAATTGTTGAACATAAATTGTTTGCAAAATTGCATTTTTTACCTCAGGATGTACCTGAGTATCTGACAAATATTATACTATAAAAAAGGAGAAAATCATTATGGCATTTAAGGTCAATGTAGACATCAATAAAGAATTTGATGTTCCGGCAGAATTTGACAAGGTATTTGATTTATTGGCAAGTGTACCTGATTCAGTCAGTCATTTTCCAAAGGTTGATCAGTTGGTGGATATGGGCGACAACTGTTTCCGATGGGAAATGGAAAAGCTTGGTATACAAAAATATTATATTCAAACAGTTTATGCATGCAAATACGAAAGTGACAAAGATTCTGGCAGTATTGTATGGAAACCGGTCAAGGATGTCGGCAATGCAGAAATTGAAGGCGCCTGGAAAATTACGAAACAGGGTGATCAAACACATGCCGAATTGAAAACAAAAGGCGTACTGACATTGCCTTTTCCATCACTGGCCAAGATGGTGATTGCCCCCTTTGCCACAAGAGAATTTGAAGGCATGGTCAACCAATATATTGAAAATCTGAAAAAACACTTTAATGGATAATTTTTTGTATGAAGCGTATTTTTTTATCCCCGCCACACATAGGTAATTACGAAAAGAAATATATTGATGAAGTTTTTGAAAGCAATTACATTGCGCCAGTGGGGAAACATATTACGCGCTTTGAAAATGAAATTGCCGAACGTTTTGGTGTATGTGGTGCCCTGGCCCTCAGCTCGGGCACTGCTGCTATCCATCTGGCGCTTCGCTTATTGAATGTTCAGCCAAATGATATCGTTTTTTGCGCTTCTCTCACTTTTGTGGGAAGCGCAAATCCGATATTATATGAAAAGGCCATACCTGTTTTTATTGACGCTGAGCCAGAAACCTGGAATATGTCTCCATCGGCCCTGGAGTGTGCCTTTCAAAAATATTTACAAATGGGAAAAAAACCCAAAGCCGTGATTATTGTTGATCTCTATGGACAATGTGCGGATATGGATGCCATTTTAAATATCTGTAACAAATATGATACCCCTGTCATAGAAGATGCGGCAGAAGCGATTGGTGCAAAGTATAAAAGTCGTTACAGTGGTTCTTTTGGAGATTATGGCATCTATTCGTTCAATGGCAACAAAATGATTACCACTTCAGGCGGCGGAATGCTTCTGTCTGACAACCTGGATGATATTAAGAAAGCGCGTTATTGGTCCACGCAGGCCAGAGATCCGGTTGTCCATTATGAACATAGTGAAATGGGATTCAATTATCGCATGAGCAATGTTTTGGCGGCAATTGGTCTGGGGCAGTTGCGAATATTAAATGATAATATCCTGTCCTGTAATCTCATATTTCAGCAATATGTGTCTGCACTGAATCATATTTCGGGTATTGATTTTATGCCAGAACCGAAAGGTTATGAGTCTAATCGATGGTTGACACTAATGACAATGGCACCATCTGTGATGTCACCAATTGAGATGGTAAACCATTTGGAAGCTCATAACATTGAGTCCAGACCCGTTTGGAAACCCATGCATATGCAGCCTTTATTTAAAGGTACAGACTTTTTCTCCCATAATTCAGACGTTCTGCCGGTTTGCGAAGAATTGTTTAAAACTGGTATCTGCCTGCCCTCTGGACCGGGCATGACAAAGGAAGAACAGTCACGTGTAATTGCTTGCATTTTATCGAAACTATCGCAATAGATCTGGATACCTGCCATGAAAAATTTATTCCGCTCAAAAAATTTTTATCTTGTTTTTCTTATTGACATTGCTCTGGTGGTATTATCCTGGTGGTTGGCCTTTGCTGTTCGTCTGGATTTTATCATACCCGATTATTATCAACAAGCACTCTGGCAATTGATGCCTCTTGTCTTGATTATAAAAATGGCCATATTTTTTTCGTTCAGTCTGTATCAGGGAATGTGGCGGTTTACGAGTCTGTTTGATTTGGTAAATGTGGTCAAGGCTGTGATGATCAGTTCTTTGTTATTGATTTTGTTCGTGATGGTATTGCATCGGTTTGAAGGTTATCCGCGGTCGGTTTTTATTATTGATTTTGGCTTATGTTTACTCTCTATCGGTGGATTTCGTGCCAGTATTCGATTGTTTTATACCCGGCATTCGGGCATGTCTTTTTTTCCAGGGCTCATTCGGAAGGGCACAAACTCAAAACGCCTTTTAATTATTGGTGCGGGAAGCACAGGTGAACGCGTCTTGCGAGAAATTCGAGATAATCCCAATTTAAAACTCCAGCCGATTGGCTTTTTAGATGACAATCCGATCAAGCAAGGAAAAACAATTCATGGTGTTGCTGTATTGGGACAGGTGGATCAGATTGACTCCTTTTTAGATTTGTTTGATGAAATTCTTATTGCCATTCCCAAAACATCTCAAGAGAATATGCGAAAAATTGTTTCTAATTGTGAATCTACTGGCAAACGTTTTCGCACTGTTCCGGGAATCAGCGAATTGATTGATGGTCGAATTTCAGTTAAAGCCCTTCGAGATGTTACGCTCCAGGACTTAATGGGCAGGGAGGAAGTGCATCTGAATAAAGAAGACATTTATCGTTACATTCATGAAAAGCGTGTTTTGATTACAGGTGCAGGTGGATCAATTGGAAGTGAGCTTGTCCGACAGGTCAGTCGGTTTCATCCCAGAAAATTGGGATTGTTAGAAGTGAGTGAAATTAACTTGTTTCGTGTTGAAATGGAATGTCGGCAACGATTTGGCTATATGGATGTAGAAACTTATCTGGCTGATATTCGCTATCAAGATTCATTGGCCCATGTATTTGATGATTTTAAGCCCGAAGTTGTATTTCATGCGGCAGCCTATAAACATGTGCCCATGCAGGAAAAGCATCCCTGGGAAGCAGTCATCAATAATATTCAAGGATCATTAAACCTGGTGAATATTGCCAGAGCAAAAAAGGTGGAACGATTTGTACTGGTTTCAACAGATAAGGCCGTTCGACCCACCAATGTAATGGGTGCATCCAAGCGCGTCGCCGAGCAACTGGTTTTGTGTGCCAATGATTCTGAACATGGTCAATTCATGGTTGTGCGATTTGGGAATGTTATGGGAAGTTCAGGGTCTGTTATCCCCATTTTTCAAGATCAGATTGCCAGAGGTGGGCCGGTAACTGTCACACATCCAGAAGTTACCCGCTATTTTATGAGTATTCCAGAGGCTGCGCAATTGATACTTGAGGCAGGTGCGATGGGCAAGGGGGGGGAAATTTTTATTCTCGATATGGGGCGAGCCATTCGGATTGTTGATCTGGCACAGGATTTAATTCGATTGCATGGCTATGAACCGCATCGAGATATTGAAATTCAATATACCGGACTACGACCCGGAGAAAAATTATATGAAGAATTAATTACAGAGGGTGAAGGAATTGTAAAAACACAACATGAAAAAATTATGGTTTTAAGAGGGCAGACATGCCAGATAGATGAAATATATTCAAGGATCAATACAATTATTCGTGCAGCGAAGACTTACAATCATAGAACGATTATGGACGCTTTAAAAACGATTGTGCCAGAATATCAGCCTCATAATAGTTTCATAAAAACGCAAAATGACTAGAGACGCAGCATGCTACGTCTCTAGGTGGCCAAACAATTATACGCTAACCTTTCATTTCTGCTTCAATCAGCGTCCATATGCCACATGGACACCCATTCACGCAAAACCCACAGCCTATACACCGCTCTGGATCAACCACCATTTCGAAACCATCACGATTATTTGCATCCTGTCTTGATATGGCATGCTGCGGACAAAGTTCGACACAAATTTGACAGTCCTTACAGGTGCCACATGATGCACAGGCTTCAGCACATTCATTGGGATTGTTGAAATCAATTATTCTGGGGTCATAGTATGCCATTTTTACGCGTGAACGATCAACAGATTCCAGCTTCATATATTTGGGCCTTTTACCAGAAAATATATCCATTATGGCTTTGGCAGCAATGCGACCTGCTCCAATGGCATCAGTCAAGAGACCGGGACGAACAACATCACCAATCGCAAAAAAATTGCCATCAGTCGTTTGATAGTTTTCATCAACAACAATGAACCCCCTATCTGTTTGAATGGATTCGGGTAAAAAATTCAGTTCCGGGACATCTCCAATACTGATAACAACGCGATCAGCGGGTAATAATTCTCCGGTTGTCAAATAAACGCCCTCAGAAGTCACTTTTTCTGTAAAGCAAGGCCATTGAAAACGTGCCCCTGCTTGTTCAGCTGCTTTTCGCTCTTCACCAAATGATGCGGGTTCCTGAATGTCAATTAATAAAACGTCTTGTGCCCCCAAACGATAGGCTTCTGTTGCAACATCACACCCCACATTTCCTGCACCAATAATCACAACTTTTTGCCCCACATCAATGTCATCGTGTTTGGCCTGACGTAAAAAGTCCAAGGCTGGAATCAGGTTTTCTTTGCCAGGAAAAGGAGGAATCCTGGGGGTTTGTGCACCCGATGCAACCACGACCATATCATAGTCCTGTGTCAATTTTTCTGTTTCTTTTTTGGATAATTCCTGTTGGAGATGAACATGGGGAAGCACTTTGCGAATACGTTCCAATTCATGATCCAGAATATTTGATGGAATTCGTGTATTGGGAATCACTGATTGTAGCTTCCCACCCAGATTTTTGTTACGATCAAAGATAACAGTCTCATGACCATTTTGACGCAATTGCCAGGCAATTGAAATTCCTGCAACACCGCCACCAATGACAGCCACACGCTTTCCTGAAAGTTCGGGCAAATCGGGCAGATGTGCATCAATACTTTTCTTGCCAATGGTTTTGATATTCACCGGTTTCAACCCATGATCGTTTCGTGTACATCCCTGCATGCATAAATTGGGACATAAATACCCACAAACTGTTGAAGGAAAAGGTGTGTAGGCCAATGCCATATCAATTGCTTCATCAATACGACCTTCTCGAATGAGTCGCCATCGCTCATGCACTGGAATACCTGTTGGACATGATGATTGACATGGCGGGGCATATTTATGATTTTCCCATACAGGAATCCATCGTCGGAGTTCGCCTGTTGGAAGCAAAGGGATTGGCGATGTGTCAAGATTCATCAAATCACCAACAATACCGCCTTTACCTAATTCTTGATCCCACACCTGTGAATGAAAGTCTTTCATGGATTTACGTGCACGTGACTGACGTTCAAAAGGCGAACGCGCTTTCAGGAGTTGCCATTCTTCACGTATGGTCAATTGCGGTAAAAGATCAACACGTTTGATATTTGTTAAATACGTCTTTAAGCCATCAATCAGCCATTCCCAGTCATCATCGGAAATAGCCGCCAGTTGGGTATCAACCTGACTGTAACCTTGTTGTGGCCCTCTGAAAAATATTTTGCCACCGACCATTCCAACACAGGGACGATATCCCAAAATATTTTCAGTGTTTTGCGCGTTAATTCCACAAACAACTGCTGTTCCGCCTGCCATGAATTCTGCAAAGTAGTCACCACATGAACCCAACACCCACATTTCGGGTTGATCAAAGCGCGGATTGAATTTTGTCATGGTCATGCCGCGTGAACCAATATTGCCGCCAATATAAACTTTCCCTTGCGCCATAGCATTACACGCGCCATTACCTGCATTACCATGTACAATTACTGTTGCACCCGCATTTAACCAACCAACATCATCAGAAACAGGTCCCATCACTTCAATGGTGGTATTGGGAAACCCCATTGATCCTACGCGCTGGCCAGGAGAGCCTGTAATTCTTATTTGCAAAGGTTCATCACCCGCAACCCATAAACGTCCGCCAATGCCATGTTGCCCAAATGCACGTACCTCAATTCGGCGGTGCCCCTCCTGAATATTTCTTTGAATGCGCTCTTCCAAAACCCGGGATTCTATTCGCTGATTCTTTTGTTTGCCCCAGATTAAAAAACCAAATAAATTGAATTTATGCTCGTTTTTCATAGTATCACCCTATTTCTGGCTATGTAACATATTTAATTTGTAATGCCTGTGCAGCATGATAATCATCAATACCCAGGGCATCAGACATACCAATGGGCAATGAGGTTGACCGACCCAAAGGTGCTACGATTTTTTTCAGCTCTGTATCAAAGCTCAAAAAAACATCGACGACACGTTCCGCCACTTTTTCAGCATCAAGACGTCTGTACAGGCGAGGATCCTGACTGGTGATGCCTTTTGGGCACTGACCAATATTACATATATTGCATCGATCAGACTCAGACCCCAGACAACCGGCAGCAGCCTGCATAATATACTTTCCAATACTGACAACACTTGCACCCAGCATAATAAGGGCAGCGGCATTTGCGGCCAGATTTCCACTTTTTCCAACGCCTCCGGCAGCAATTAATGGAATTTCATTTTGCTGTCCGACTTTCACCAGATTTAAATAGCATTCACGAATATTGCTTGCAATGGGATGTCCCATATGATTCATAGAGACATGATAAGCAGCGCCAGTACCGCCATCCTCGCCATCAATGGACAGTCCGGCAGCATAAGGATTACGTGTCAAGTTGTTGAGTACAGCAAGTGATGTTGAACTGGCCGATATTTTCGGGTAAACCGGTACACGAAATCCCCAGGCCATTGACATGGATTGAATCATTTTTGCAACCGATTCTTCAATAGAATACATTGTTTGATGCGTGGGAGGACTTGGCAGACTCACACGTTCGGGTACACCGCGAATTGCCGCAATCAGCTTGTTTACCTTGTACCACATGAGCAATCCGCCATCACCAGGCTTTGCGCCCTGACCATATTTGATTTCAATGGCACAAGGATCTTCTTTCATGTGGGGCAGGGCATGGATGATCTCATCCCATCCAAAATATCCGCTGGCCACCTGAAGAATAACATATTTTAAAAAGCGTGATCTCAACAGTCGTGGCGGACATCCGCCTTCGCCTGTGCATATTCTCACTGGCATGCCCAATTCCTCATTCAGATACGCAACGCCCATCTGAAGGCCTTCCCACATGGGGGGTGACAGCGCTCCAAAAGACATGGCTCCAATCATCAATGGATAAATTTCACGTACCGGTGGTATCCATTCTTTATTGAAAAAGCGATTCATATTGTCTTCTGGCTGAAGCACACGTCCCAAAAGTGTGCGAAGTTCAAATTCGTGTCGTCCGGCATCCAGCGCCGGATCAGTCAGCATGGAAATGCGCATGAATTTAATGCGGTCCAGAAATGACACCTGTGAATTTCGACGACCACCACGACGTCTGGGTTGGCCGCCTTGATTGATGTGAAAACAAGACTTATCAGATTCATCTGAGCGTTTGGGCATGATGGCATCATTGGGACATACCATGCTGCACATTCCACAGCCTACACATGCATAAGCCGTGTCAGTTTTCTGACGAATACCATAAAAGATGGAAAGATCAGATATCGCACCCTCTTTTACACCCACTGCTGCCCGAAGATTCCTTTGACGAAACACACCCAACTCAATCGCATGTACAGGGCAAATTGCTGTACAAGAACCGCACATGGTACAGCGATTTTTATCCCAGTTTATTTGCCAGTAAAGATCTTTAAGACTTAACGTACTTGGGGTAATGGGTCGGTTTGACGGCATAACGTTACCTCCTTACGATCTGCATAGACAACTGCTGTATCCATATGCATCGGTTGAAAATCCAAAGATTTATCTCGATTGGGAACTGCAGCATCCAGGCCACAAATTTCCGATGAAAAACAATAATATCCTGGCTGACCACCAACAACACCGGGACGCAATTTTTTTCGATCCTGAACCATGAACAAAGAAGAATCTGGCAAACAGCCAATCACACAGTTTGGACCGTCGATAATCAGGGATCGGCAGGTATTTTTGAGATGCATCAAAAATGCGCCATCCGGATGACTATTTATGCCATCATCCTGTAGCGGTGTAATCACATGCTTGTATACTTCCAAAGGAAGGCCCAGTTTTTTTATGGTATAATGCAAAATATGCGTATATACCTCAGAATCTGACTGATATCCCAGATATCCCAAAAAACCGCGTGATTGCAGGTATTCACGTATGGGGATAAAGGCTGTATTTTCACCATTGGTCATCGTGGATATGCCTTGAATGAAAAAAGGATGACAGGCATAGAGATTGATCGCATAATTGGTGTTTTGTCGTCCCTGTGCCATGATAACTCTGGCCTTTAATTCATCGCGGTCAAGTTTGAGATAATGGGCAACAGTCATGGGATCACCAATTTCTTTAATCATCACAACATCAGGCCAAAAGCTGAAAACAATCATATCATTATTTTCTTGGCCCATTTCACGCAATTTTAATTGAATGGACAACAATTGGTCATGCTTTTCTTGTTCAGAATAATCATCCCAATCTTCGGGATATTCATAAGCGCGAATCAAATATATATCACGCTTGGGAACACCTGATGGCGGTTGTTGCTTGGCCACACGAATAGATAGTTTATGCTTGGTCATAAACCCGGTGCCCAACATAAATGTATCAAGACGTCTTAACCCATTTTCTGTAAAAATTCCCGATAAAACAGGGCAATCTTTCATCTGTTCAAATGGCCCCCCCAGCCCGGTCAAAAATAAACCGACACCCGAACCATCATGGCCTTCCTTCATAATATCCAGGGCCTCTAAAGCAACAATTGGCGATTGCGGGATTTCACTTGTCAATGCAAATAATCGACACATAATTGTATCTCCATTTGATTTCAGTACATAATTGTTTGATTGTCAAGGGCAATCAAAATTGTGTGAATGGTGGATCAATCCTTGAATTGCCAAAAGTTTAAGGTTGGTTCACACAAATACGCGATTTGATTTTGCCCGAATAATAAATAAAAGTAGTGTGCAAAAACGCAAAACATATGCCATCGTAATCACTTTTAGTTCTTTCTTATTCTATCAATTTCTGAAAGCACCTTGTCATGAGATTTTTGAATACGCTCCACTGCTTCAAGCACCGCATTATAATCATTAAATGCGCTGATTCGAATAAATGTTTCTCCACAGTTTCCAAAACCAATACCCGGCGTACAAACAACACCGGTTATGTTTAGAAGCGCATCAAAGAATGTCCATGAATCCGAGTTTACATTAATCCAAATATATGGTGAATTATCTCCACCTGTGCATTGATACCCCATAGCCATAAAGGCTTCACGAACAACAGCCGCATTTTTTAAATAATAATCGATCAAAGATTTCACCTGAGCCTGACCTTCATCTGAATAGACTGCATGCGCTGCACATTGTACTGGATATGATACACCATTGAATTTTGTTGTTTGTCTCCGATTCCAGAAGCCCCTCAGGGGATATGCTGCTTCATTATGTGCATAAACCAGGCAGTTTTCAGGCACCACTGTGTATGCGCATCTCAAACCAGTGAAACCAGCACTTTTGGAAAAACTTCGAAACTCCACTGCAACTTTTCTTGCTCCTGGAATCTCGTAAATACTTCGGGGAAGTTCTGGATCTTTAATAAATGCCTCATATGCCGCATCATACAAAATAAGTGCTTGATTATCTATTGCATAATTGACCCATCTTTCAAGTTCTTTTTTGGTAATGGTTTGACCCGTTGGATTGTTGGGATAGCACAAGTAAATTAAATCTACTGGAGATGTGGGTAAATCAGGCATGTAATTATTTTCAGGCGTACATTCCAGATAAGTAATCTCGTGATATCGTTTTTTATCCGAAACTTTCGTTCGGCCGGCCATCACGTTTGTATCAACATACACTGGATAAACTGGATCCATCACTGCAACCTTGATTTCTTTGCTGAACAATTCCTGAAAATTTGCAATATCGCATTTGGTTCCATCGCTCACAAAAATTTCATCAGCGGAAATATTGGCGCCCAGGCTTTGATAGTCTTTTTCTGCAATGATCTCGCGCAAAAAAGGGTATCCCTGTTCCGGACCATATCCTTTAAACGTTTCCTTTGAAGCCATTTCATCAACCGACTTATGTAATGCCTTGATACAGGCATCAGGCAAAGGTTCTGTCACATCCCCAATGCCCAATTTGATTACTTTAACGTCTGGATGATTACGTTCGTAATTTTGAATACGCTTTGCAATATCCGAAAAAAGATAAGCAGGGTCCAATAGTTTATAAGCCATATTTAATGTGATCATTAAAACTCCTTTCTCATTTCATTTTATGATTAATATTGTTTTATCGCGCCATATGATGAGCGCTTGTTTGGCAATTGTTATGCCTGATATCGTTTAGGAATTCTCTGAAAAGAATTTCCCATTATTGATATTGAAAAGGTGTAACCTGCACCAAACGCCAAAAGGATTAGCTTTGATGTACAAACATACTAAAACCGATGAAAAACGATAGTTGTAAAAATGCGCTCAGCGTTTGGTGTCAGGTTGACACAGATATTGTATTTCTAATTATTTTATTTGGTTACTGATTTCTTTTATTGCAAACTTCCGAAAATCGTTTTTTTGATCCGTATTTGCAATTACCATGAATTTTTTTTTCAATAACCAATAACGATAGTGTATGTAAAGAACCTTAGTATTAATGTTGAAAAATGTTCTCGCTAACTGCAAAATTTGTGACAGCCCCTCCGATTAGCTATACACAAACAATTATACAAGAATTTACTTTTGATCGCTAATATGCAGCCTTGTAGCTGGTGTCCTGTGGAGCGATGTGTTATTCGCTAAAAACCGGTTTGAGTTTTGTCCGGGACCCCTTTTATAAAGCTAACTTTTTTTTATTTAACAATTACCAAAAAACGTCACTATAAATACCATATTTTCAAGCATAAAGTAATCTAAAATATATAACAACCAATTCCATTTGCTTTACCTGTAAAAGCCAAGAGTATTAATATTTTTCAATAAGCCTGCTCATCCTTTTCACTGGCATACCTTTTAACTGATTATAAAATTTTTTCCTAAATTTTGGAATTTTAGTTAATCACATCATTATCTTTGATGCTATACGAAGACCATAATCTTTGTGAGGAAAGTCATACTTCCCATTTTCTTTAAAGTATCGATGATCTGCCTGCCAAATCATACGAAGCCTTCCCCAAATATCATCACGGAATATCTTATGCCCGCCGACCCCGAGAAAATTTTTGGGCTTTATATACCCTTTTTCAGAATAGCGTATTAAACGTTCTGCAAAAGATTGCAGTAAGTTATCTATTTCAATAGAATCTGCACTCTCATCAGTTATAATATCCGCATGATTGGAATCCTGTCTTGCAAATGATGATGCTTCAAGATACTGGACGAGGTTTGGTAGTTGACTCAATGGACCGGAGATGATGTATCCAATCTGTTTTCCAACTAATGACGGTGTATGATTCCAAAAAAAAGCCCGGTCATAAAATGTCTTCCATTTTGAGGATAAAAAACGTCCTTTGACACTTCCTGCGAATATAATAATATCCGCTGTCCGAACATGCTCATTATAGAAATCGACAAAACCGTCCTTGTACTGACAATTATAATCGTATCCACATCGCATACATCCTAAGCAGGCACCTTTCATATCAATATCATCAAGTTGTACAACGTTCACATTAACAGCAAATGATTCTGCAAACCTGTTGACCATACTGCCTAAATTTGATTGGCTATTGGAATCATCACTTAAGATAAGTACCTTTTTGCCTTTGGAACTGATATTGTTTGTCACAGATGATGGCTGATATTTAAAATCACTATATTTCAAGGGTACAAATTGTTTTGATGTCGGAGTGTTATGTTGAATCGTATTTAAAAAATTTTCAGCAAAAAAGAGAATGTTTTTTCTTTCATCTTCTTTTCTAATGTCCATCATATCGAGTGAAAGACCATCTGCGTATTTCATTTCGAGATCTTCTGCAATAGATCGAATATAGTTATGGGCAATATTATCAAAATAATGAATTGAAGTTGATAATACAGCAGTATATTTTTTTTTAAACGCATCTTGAGCTGATTTTTCCGAAATTAATTCTATAAAGCGCATATATTGTGCAGATACTACAAGCACCCATACACCAAAAGCCCACAAAACACCATCAGAGCTTCTAATTACATCAATTACGTCCTTAAAATAATCGTCGTCTTTTTCCAGCTTTCTGATACTTTTAGCAATATGAAAAATCTTAAAATCGTTTTGAGGATACTTTTTTTGGATAAAGTTCACATATTGCATGGTGACGCTGTATTCTCCCTTAGGACTTCCATTTAGAACAGTAATTTTCATTATATTTCCTTAGTTTTATTGTTAATACTAACTTTGTTCATTAAAAATATTTTAAGTAATGATTGTCAGAGGCTGAACGGTTTTTCGTCTTTATACCTAAAGCATTAAACCCTTTATAAAGCTATTTTGACGATTTAACAATTACCAAAAAACGTCACTATAAGTAGAAAATTTTAAGACTTCAAGTATCAATTCTGCTAAGTAAATTCATAATCAAGTTAATGATTGTTTCTTTTTGCTTTGGGGCAGATTCTGCAACTAATAGAGTTAGAGCAGCCAAGCCAGTATCATTGAT
>Ga0272440_1000654_pt1 | contig 29099 bp, 22 predicted proteins | sample SSMMMBAug17_FD_192440 | JGI IMG/M metagenome (GOLD analysis project Ga0272440, IMG submission 192440) | Marine sediment archaeal communities from Little Sippewissett salt marsh, Falmouth, MA, United States - SSM-MMB-Aug17 | ecosystem: Environmental > Aquatic > Marine > Wetlands > Sediment ... | reverse complement strand
ACTGGAAAAACATCACAAAAGAAACGAGATGACCTGTATGCAAAATTTAGAAAAGGTAATATTCGGATGATGGCTGTATCCAAGGTGGCTAATTTTGCAGTTGATTTACCCGATGTATCTGTCGCCATACAGATTTCCGGAACCTTTGGGTCTCGACAGGAGGAAGCCCAACGTTTGGGTCGTATTCTTAGGCCCAAACCCGGAGAAAATCAGGCATTTTTTTATAGCATTGTTTCAAAAGATACTGTAGAACAGGAATTTGCGTTAAACAGGCAATTATTTTTATGTGAACAGGGCTATGAATATGCAATAAAATATGTATAGAGGAGAAACCATGGATCAACAGGAAATGCTTCAAAAAATGTGCAATTTTTATCTTTCTAATACAGATATCAAAGCCATCGCAAAAAATCGTGGTTTTTCAGACATAGAAACCAAAAATCGTCAGGTTTTTCAAAATTTTTTTATTTCTGATATTGGCCTGAAAAAAGCGATTGCATCTTTAACTCCAAAAGAACAAATTTTTCTGCACTATTTAAGCTATCAAGGAAAAAGAGAAGATATATCTGTTTTTGAAAGACTCTATTCTGTTAATAATCCGGGAGATTTTTTTCAGACATCAACACAAAAATACAAAGACACTTTTAAACAAATTCAAAAAAATCTGATCCGAAAAGGTGTTTTGCTTGTTTTTGAAAAGGCAAAATTTCTTACCCCAGGTTCTGCAAAAATGGATCGTTTGAGATTTGCCTTTCCTGATGAATTCATCCCTTTTTTACCGCCATTTATTGGTGATACTGTCTCATTTGAAAATCCTGATGCACAGTATATTGATATTACAAGAAAAATGCTTAAAAACCTGGCAGACTCTAAAAATGAAGATGATCTCATTCATCTTGAACATAGCGAACTTAAAATTGGAAACAATCTCTTTACGTTGAATAATTTAAACACCATGAAATTCAATATCTGGGGCAAAAAAGTTTTTGAGAGTAAAAAATTATATCCCATGGCTAGAGAATTTCTGGATAAATGCAGACATATTTTTTCCCAATTAAATAGCAATATGTGGTTTTTACCTCAAGTTTTGAAACAGAATATTGATATTTTTTGCTATAAAGAAAAGCTGCCTTCAGTGAATAAAATTTGCCAATATGCATATGAATCTGGAATATTAAAAAAATTTTCATATCAGAATTTAACATATTATGCGGTTGAAAAAGACATGGATGACGATGATCTCGTTCCTGATGAGTTTATTGAGATTGAAAAAGATCAATCGGTTATCATCAATTTAAATATTATACCCTGTCAAGACTTGATACATATATCAAAGGTATCAAATTTTAATCTGAATCATTCACACCTGATCGCTACGCCCAATTTGATAAAAGCAGGGCAAAATTGGCAAAATATTTCAAATCAACCTATTTTTGCCTGGCTGATTGAGAATTCTGACAGCTATCAGCAAATGAGTCAATCCATTGAAAAGAAAAGAGGACAATGTATTGTTCATAAAAATTTATGTGTTGCACGTATCAAAGATTTAAGTTTACGCATAAAAGTTGAAAAAGCACTTTTTGGAAATTATAAAGTACTATCTGAAGAATATATTGCTTTTCCAGTTAAGTTTAGATCTGATGTTGAATCTGTTGTGAATAAATCAGGATTTGCTGTAAAAAAATATCTAGGAAAGGAGTAGGTTCAATGAAACTAAAAAAAATTCAAATTGACAAAAAAATGATATACAAGCCATCAATAAATATCATGCAGGATCTTTATACCTATGTGGATTTTGTTTTGGACAGATATATAAAAAGAACGTATCGAGAAAACCTGCTACCAAAGTCAGAATTAAACCGATTAACAAAATTGATGATCAGCCAAAACGATCCTGACAGACAAGTTTTTTCTTCTGAAAGTTGGGTTTATTTTATTGAAAAAGTGGCTCATAAATTGGGTCTGGTATCTTTTAAAACTCAAGGCATATATATGGGCTATTACAGCTCGACGATTTCTTATCCTGATAATTTTATCAAAGTGCCTGTCAACACATACGCTGAATACAAGAATCAGACACTTATTCAACAAGAACAACGCATTATGCAAGCATTATTAAACAATTCAGATCCCTGCGAAAGTGAATTCTTTGAGTCCGGTATTCTAGGAAGGTTGGACAGATTCATGCATTATGGCTGTCGAACAGGTGTTGTAGAACGATTGAATTTTATAAAATCTCGGCAATTCTTACTCAATGTTTTAAAAACATGTCAAAGTAATGAATGGTATAGTACGCAATCGCTGATAGCGTATATCAAAAAATCCGACCCTTTTTTCCTGATTCCGAATGGTATAAGGAAAAATAAATCCTTATCCACATATGGTAATTTTAATGAAATAAATAAACAGGCCAATCGAGAAAGAGTTGAAATACACGAAAACGATAATGATGCATTTGAAAGAGTTGAAGGCCGATACATTGAGCGTTTTCTTGAAGGCATTCCGCTGATCATGAATTATGTTGAACTTGCTTATGATGACGAACTAAAGTGTCATTCATTTCCATCCATGAATAAGCTAAAAGCCTTTAAAGTAAGCGATTATTTTTTGCGAATTTCCAACAATAACATTCCGGCCCCAGAAGTTTGGATTCAACCCAATTTTGAAATCCAGGTCATCTCTGAGTTATATCCAGGTGGACTTCTGGCAACATTATCAAGGTTTGCAGATATTCTTAAACGAGACCGGACAGTCACACATCTTAAACTGAAACGAAAAAAAGTTATAAATGAAAAACTAAAAAATGAAAATCTCGATATTGTTGATCTGCTTCAAAAATTGTGCAAAACGGCCCTTGCCCAAAATGTCATTACAGAAATCAATGGCTGGTGCGCTCAGTCTGAAATTTTCACATTATATGAAAAGGTCGGTTTGTTGGAGACAAAATCAAAAAAAACACAAGGACTTCATCATTGTGAGATAGATCAATTATCCCCAACCCTTCAAATTGTTCATTCACCAGATAATGTCTTTAAAACATTGGAACAATTTGAAGCTGTGCCCACTTTAATCCGGCATGAAAGTTCACGACTGAAAAAAATTGAAGACAATTCATTCTCAATTTTTTCAGAGAAAAACAAAAAATCAAAAAAACAATTAAAAGAAAAAAAGGCTGAAACAATCAAACAGCAAACGACAATAACGCTTTTCTTTTCTGTTCAAAATATTTTTGACATTTTTCAAAAAAAGTTGATAAAGGTCAGATGTCCTGTTGAATCGGACAATGATAAACGAAGTCTCACGATTCCAGGAAGTCATGAGCAGCATATTAAAAATATTGTTAAAGATTTGAAAAAAGAGTATCATATTCGTTTAGAAACTTAGAAACTTGAAAGAACAAAGAAGGTGGAAATATGTTTGCAGAAGCTGAAAGACAAGAAATTACGACCATTGTTAACAAAGAGATTAATGCATTCATGAACAGAGATGCAGAAGCGCTGAGAATACATCAACAACAATGGAAAAAATTTAAAGAGAGTCCTGAAGCGAGATTGGCCAGCCTTGAGACAAAGGTTGATGCTTTTATCTTTGAAACAAGAACCAATTTTGAAAAAGTTGATCAACGTTTTGAAAAGATTGACCAACGCTTTGAAAAAGTTGACCAACGCTTTGAAAAAGTTGACCAACGCTTTGAAAAGATTGACCAACGTTTTGAAGAAATGAATCACCGCTTTGATAAAGTATATGAACGACTTAATACAATATCTGATTTAATAAATGCACAGGTTTGGAAATTTTTTCTTAGTTTAAGTTTCTTGGCGGTCGCTCTGAAATTAATCGATAAATTATGGCCTTGAGATCTGATGTAAAATTTTTCCTGAAAGTCAAATTATTTATTTACCGGATGGTGGTTGGAAAATGATTTGTAAATCCAGCCTAAAGGCTGATTTTAATTTTCAATTATTCCTTAAGATCGAAAAATAAGTTCCCAAATCCGACAAGCAGACATTTCTGACCCCTCCGACTGGTCTGACTGACGCAAATGGCATTGCCGTCAGGTTAGGAGAACCCGCAGGGGGGCCTCGTTCCCACGCTCTGCATATGGGAGGCTCTGCGTCCCCTGTGCATATATATTGTTGATAAAGGTCAGATGTCCTGTTGAATCGGACAATGATAAACGAAGTCTCACGATTCCAGGAAGCCATGAGCAGCATATTTAAATGTATCGGAAAAAAAAAATCCTGCTTTATATTGGTTCAAGTGCAATCCCGCTTGCTAACGCGCGCGGCTCTGATAATTTCGGCAGCTTTTAGACTGAGCCGCGCGCGTTAGCAAGCGGGACTGTACTTGAAGCAAATATCAAACAGGCTTTCCGATGACGCACAAAAGTTAGGCTAATATAAAATTTGCCCGAAAGGCACTATGTTCAAGATTTGAAAAAAGAGTATCATATTCGTTTAGAAACTTAGAAACTTGAAAGAACAAAGAAGGTGGAAATATGTTTGCAGAAGCTGAAAGACAAGAAATTACGACCATTGTTAACAAAGAGATTAATGCATTCATGAACAGAGATGCAGAAGCGCTGAGAATACATCAACAACAATGGAAAAAATTTAAAGAGAGTCCTGAAGCGAGATTGGCCAGCCTTGAGACAAAGGTTGATGCTTTTATCTTTGAAACAAGAACCAATTTTGAAAAAGTTGATCAACGTTTTGAAAAGATTGACCAACGCTTTGAAAAAGTTGACCAACGCTTTGAAGAAATGAATCACCGCTTTGATAAAGTATATGAACGACTTAATACAATATCTGATTTAATAAATGCACAGGTTTGGAAATTTTTTCTTAGTTTGAGTTTCTTGGCGGTCGCTCTGAAGTTAATCGATAAATTATGGCCTTGAGCTCTGATATAAAATTTTACCTGCAAGTCAAATTATTTATTTACCGGATGGTGGTTGGAAAATGATTTTTATATCCAGTCTAAAGTCATGAGCAGCATATTAAAGATATTGTTAAAGAGTTGAAAAAAGAGTATCATATTCGTTTAGAAACTCAGAAACTTGAAAGAACAAAGAAGGTGGAAATATGTTTGCAGAAGCTGAAAGACAAGAAATTACGACCATTGTTAACAAAGAGATTAATGCATTCATGAACAGAGATGTAGAAGCGCTGAAAATACATCAACAACAATGGAAAAAATTTAAAGAGAGTCCTGAAGCGAGATTGGCCAGCCTTGAGACAAAGGTTGATGCTTTTATCTTTGAAACAAGAACCAATTTTGAAAAAGTTGATCAACGTTTTGAAAAGATTGACCAACGCTTTGAAAAAGTTGACCAACGCTTTGAAAAAGTTGACCAACGTTTTGAAGAAATGAATCACCGCTTCGATAAAGTATATGAACGACTTAATACAATATCCGATTTAATAAATGCACAGGTTTGGAAATTTTTTCTTAGTTTGAGTTTCTTAGCGGTCGCTCTGAAATTAATCGATAAATTATGGCCTTGAGCTATGATATAAAATTTTCCCTGCAAGTCAAATTATTTATTTACCGGATGCTGGTTGGAAAATGATTTGTAAATCCAGTCTAAAGGCTGATTGTAATTCTCAATCATTCCTTAAGATCGAAAAATAAGTTCCCAAATCCGACAAGCAGACATTTCTGACCCGTCCGACTGGTCCGACTGACGCAAATGGCATTGCCATCAGGTTAGGACAACCCGCAGGGGGCCTCGTTCACAAGCAGAGCGTGGGAACGAGTGGATTTGCTTCGCCTGATGGCAATGACGCAAATTTGTTCAAGTTTTCCTTATACATTGAATCTAAACAACCTTCATAAAAAAGTATAGGAGATAATAATGTCAATCGTAAATTATTCAGAGGATAAAACCTTAAACATTGATTATAATATTTATGATAATGAAAACAAGAAATGGTCAGCAAAATTAGATATTTGCCCATATCCGACATGTTCTTGTCAAGATATCACGTTTGAATTCTATGATTCGGAGAATTTATCAACAACACCACCGAAGCATCGTTTAACCATTGATGTTTTTGATAATAAAGCAGTTAAACAAAAAGGAGATAACCCGACAACAAAAGAAGATTATCAACTTGCCAAAGATTTTGTGAAAAAACTAACAAAAAGTGACTGGATATCCCTCAGAAAAGTCTTTTTAGACTATAAGAGACATATAACAAATTCCGCTTCAATCGAAGATTTGGTCGTCCCTTTTCCCGATAAAAGAATTGAAAAAGATGGTCTGATGGTTGGATATCATGATATTTTTCCATATGCTGAAGATGTTGAGATCACGCTTGATGATATTATATATATCGTAGACGACCAGTATTGTTTGTCTTATACTTGTTCATGCACACACGCAGGCTTGACTTTTATTGCCAGAAAAAAAGAAACAGTTCTAAATAAGCGCGACCCCCTCTTCATTATTTATGATTATAAAACCAAAACATATCGAATAGAAAACAGAGGGATAACAAAAATGATGTCATCCCCAAAAGCGTTGGTAAAAGAAATTCAGCGTAAAAATTTTGGGGAAGTCTTTAAAAAACGACATGAAACACTTCGATCCATATACGACAATTTCAGGGAAAGAAAATATGGGCAAGAAAAACAACCTCGCCTCCGACAACAAATAACAATCGCATCGAATGGTACGCCTAAAATTAGACGAAATGATCCTTGCCCTTGTGGTAGTGGCAAAAAGTATAAAAAATGCTGTATGAATAAAAAATGAATGGATCTATAAAAAGTTTGCCAATAAGATTGCTCAGACAGGAAACTGTTAAAATGAAATTATTTATTTTTCAGGTCATATAACCAAAAAAGCCCAAAACCATACGTTGATGGTTTTGGGCTTTAATAAAATACTTGTCTATGGACAATTTTAACGAAAATTATGCAGCAGCATCCAATGCACGCCGTGCTTCAAAATCCATAAGTACCCTTTCTTTCTTTTTGTTGATCCCCAGTGCATCACGCTTCTTTTCAATATGAGCAATCATTTTATGTGCATGTTCAATTGGATCAACAGCAAAATCCCACTTACCTAAGCCCCATTCTTCAAGGCCTTCAAAAAGTAATTTATGGAATTTTGTATTCTGGGTAATGGGGAATGTTGCACCAAATACTGTGTAGACACCTGAAGCCACAAAGTATTGTCCAATTGAAATGGCTTTTTCACTCATCCACTCTGGGGCAGAACCGGCTGCCGGTAAGTCAGCAATGCTTGATCCCAAACCACCTGTTTTGACCATTTCAGATGCCGCAACCAGAATTCGACTATTATCCACACAGGAACCAAGTCCCAATACTGGTGGCATACCAACAGTTTCACATACTTCTTGAAGTCCAGGACCGGCAAGATGGGCTGCTTCAGGAGTATATAAACCATTTTTAGCCAATGTTATTTGTGAACAACCTGTTTGCAAGACCAAAACATCATTTTTAATCAATTCTTTAACAACTTCCAGGTGGATTTTGTCTTGCTGTACGCGAGGATTGGTACATCCAACAACACCCGCTACACCACGAATACGACCATTAATGATATTATCATTTAAGGGTTTGTATGATGCACGGAATGTTCCACCAAGCATGTAATTGATATATTCATGTGAAAAGCCATGAATACCTGTATGTTTAAATCTGGGGATTTCCACTGGTTTTTGTCGATTTTTGAATCGCGTGATTGCACGTATGACAACATCATCAGTACATTTTCGCGGTTCATGTTCAACAAATTCAATATGTTCAACACCTTCAATGTGTGCACGTGGATTGGTTGTAAAAAGTTTTGTTCCATAGCAATCACAAACAGTTGCCAATCCTTGTTTAATGCACTGAACATCTACAGCCATTGCATCAACAGCACCGGTTATGATGACAGCTTCAGTTGACATAAAGTTACCAGCATGAGGTATGGCGTGACGAGATAAAACTTCTGCACCTGAACAACACATTCCTGCCAACACAATACCTTTCGCACCTGCATCTTTTGCCGCCTGGATTAAAGCGGGGTCCTGAACAGAAACGATCATGGATTCAAAAAAGTTGGGTTCATGTCCATTAATGATAACATTAACATGGTCTTCTTTCAATACGCCCATATCCACTTCAACACTTAAAGGACTAGGTGTACCAAATAGAATATCAGATACCTCAGTTGCAACCATTGAGCCGCCCCAACCATCACTTAAGGCTGTCCGGCTAAAATGTTTGGCAATATTATTGTATTCCTGATCGACACCAATGTGTGTGCGATGCATCATTTCCATGAGTTCTCTCATGGCACCGCGAGGAACAATTCCCAATTTTCGCCATGTTTCCAGTGTTTTTTCAGGCACTCTTTTCATAAAAGGAATTTCACCTTCAATGCCTGTGTACGTTTTTTCCAATTCTTCGTAAAGCGCTGTTGCAATTTCTTTAATATCGCGATCCTGGGTTTCGATTCCAACAGATTCGGCTACAGAAATAAGTTTATCTGTATCTTTAATCTTGAAATCTTTTATATGCCCTCGAACGACTTCACGAAAAACATCCAACATGGACATACCATGATCTGTATGCGCTGCAGCGCCACTAACGACCATGCGCGCAAAGTTTCTTGCCTGGATGGTATCTATGGTTGCACCACATACACCTACCTTACTGTAAGGATCTTTTGCATTCAATCGGCAAGGTCCCATAGAGCAGTGTTTACAGCATGCTGAATCTGCACCAATGGGACATGCTTTCATACTGTCCGCACGATGAAATGCAATCTCGACACCATCTCGTTCCGCCCGTCGCAACATCTGTTGCGTTGATGGACAAATTGTTGCTGCTTCAATATTGAGCTTTTTATCTTTAGCCTTTGCGGCTACAGCTTTTTTTGCAGCGACTTTCTTTTCAGTTGACATTCATTTCCTCCCTTCGTGGAAAGATTATACATATCTTATCGGTTTTTCAAACCCGAATATTTGAATCTTTGCATGATAGAAATATCAATAATGAATGTCATTTCACTTAATTAGGTTTATGACATCCCCTTATCAATAAATCCTGAATGCAGATAGTTATTTTGAATTCTGATCACTAAAAAAAAATTAAGAGAATCACCTTAATAAATAATTCTGTTTCTGTCAACCAGATACACTTAATTAATTAAAAAGAATGCAAGAAATATCAATAACTATCTGATATTCATTTTAAAATTTTTTCTGGGTTGATTAATTAATTCTTTCGCGGAGTTTGCCCGAGCATTTAAAGGTGACAACTCTCCTTTCTCGCAACATTAAGTCATCACCAGTTGCAGGATTCCGACCTTTTCTTTGTTTTTTTTCTTTGACGCAAAATTTACCGAATCCTGAAATCAAAACATCTTCACCTTTTTCCAAAGTCGCTTTAATGATTTCAATAAGGGTTTCAACAATAAACACCGAGTCTTTTTGGTTGTATCCCATCTTGTTGATTTGAGATACAATATTATTTTTCGTTAACGCCATAGATACTCCTTCATTATTTAAGCCATAATATCCAAATTTTTTGAGCGCGTTTTTTGGATTATTTCATGGCCGATCATAATAATAAAAACGCTTACATTTGCTTAAATTTAAAATTGTTATAATATATGCATTAACAATAATTGTCAAGTTGATTTCGATTTTCAACTAGTGCTTGACAAATCAGCTATAATCAATATATTTTTGAACGATTGAAAACATATTAATGATGAGGTTTCTATGAAAAAATCATTAACCTATGCCGACTCTGGAGTTGATGTCGATAAAGCCAATGCATTGATTCCTGAAATAAAAAAAATTGCTAAAAGCACCAACCGCTCAGGTGTAATTGGTGAAATTGGTGGTTTTGGCGGCCTGTTTTCACTGAATACCAATCAATATAACCAGCCTGTTTTAGTCAGTTCGACAGATGGAGTCGGTACGAAATTAAAAATAGCATTCATGATGGAACAACATAATACAATTGGTATTGATCTGGTCGCGATGTGTGTCAACGATATAGTTGTTCAGGGGGCAAAGCCGCTTTATTTTCTGGATTATATTTCATCAGGCCAGCTCCTACCCCAGGTCATTTTAGATATTGTTAAGGGGATTGCCGATGGATGTTGTCAGGCTGATTGTGCTTTGATTGGTGGTGAAACCGCTGAAATGCCAGGTTTTTATAAACCCAATGAATATGATCTTTGCGGTTTTTCTGTGGGGATCGTGGATAATTCAAAAATTATTGATGGTTCAAATATCAGTGTTGGAAATAAACTAATTGGAATCGCATCGTCCGGATTACATAGTAATGGCTTCTCATTGGTCCGAAAGATTTGTTTTGAGGCAATGAATTACAAAATAGATACATATGTTGCTGAACTTCAACAGACAGTCGGCGAATGCCTATTAACGCCAACCAGAATATACTCAGAAATGCTGCAACCCTTGATTCGTGATTTTAATATAAACGGCCTTGCCCATATCACCGGTGGTGGCTTAATAGATAATATTGCGCGCGTCTTACCAGGAATGTGCAAAGTGATCATTCACAAATCATCCTGGGATACCCTACCCATTTTTTCATTATTAAAAGATGCTGGTAATGTTTCGGACATAGAAATGTTAAGAACGTTCAATAATGGTATTGGTATGGTTGCAATTGTTCATGAATCGCAAGCACTCGAAATAGTGGAAAGATTAAAGGCAATGAATGAAAATGCCTGGATTATTGGTGAAATACAAGGTGCTGATAAAGGCGAATCACAGGTAATTATTGAATGATTTGTCAGAGGATCTACCCGATATCATCCATTCTCATTATACAAAATATCAAAATTTTCCAATATCTCCTATCTGATACTTCATTGACCATGCTTACTAAAAATAATGAAACAAGAGGAATAATAAAATGAACACCAGTTACCAAAAGCCCTATGAAATGATCATTGATTATATCACAGGAAATGAAATCCCCAATGTAGGGGCGGAAGAAAACCGACAGGCTGTTGAAAAATTTCTTGTTGAGCAAAAGAATTATTCAACATCTGACATTATCCTGAATACTAATATTAAGATTCAAATTGGCCTGGATTCATATCAGAGCCAGATTGATTTGCTTGTCAGGATACATGACCAATCTGTCATGCTAATTAAATGTGTTGCTGGTTCATTAGGTTCTCATGAACGTGAAGCCATTGCTGCAGCGCGTTTGATTGAAACAAATCAAATTCCTGTTTCTGTGGTTTCTGATGGAAAAAATGCTTTAATTCGAGATGTCATTACTGGTAAAAAAATGGGGGAGGGCTTATCAAATATTCCATCAAGGGACGATTCCATTCAAATATTGTATAAATATGCACCCATACCTATTCCTGCCGATCGAATTGAACGTGAAAAACTTGTTTTTCGAACATATGACTCTATGAAAGTAAATGTTCAAAAAAATATTTCTTGATTAATGTATTTCGCAAATAGGGCATATGTTCAGGCCAGGGAAAATATCTTGATTTACATTTGCATGTTTGGGCGAAAATTATTTTTTACTCCAAAAGGAAATAATCATGTCACGCACTAACAATAAACTGTGTCCGCCAAATCTGACAAATCAGTTCTATTCACCATTTAAAGACTATCAGTCTTTAATGTCTCGTAAGATTGAAAATATCTTATTAATTTCAAGCCCTTATGATGCATATATTATGGAAGAAGAAGGCAATCTGACTTCCCGAATTATCAATGAATATCGCGGACTCAATTTGAGCCGCCCTCCGAATATTACACAAATATCGTCAGCTGAAAAAGCGTTGAATTACCTTTCTTGTGAATCTGCTGATATGGTAATAACCATGCCCAATATTGGTGATATGGATGTGAAATCATTGGGACAAAAAATTAAACAAAATAATCCTCACTTACCAGTTATTTTGCTAGCAAATAGTATTCAAAGCATTGCTGCACTCCTTCAACCAGATGTCCCCTGTTTGTTTGACCGCATTTTTACTTGGACAGGAAATTCTGATTTGTTGCTTGCCATTGTCAAACATGTTGAAGATCGTCTCAATGTTTTATCTGATACCAAGAAAGCAAATGTTCGGGTTTTGATTTTTGTTGATGATTCACCTGATTTCCGATCTTTCTTTTTACCTTTTTTGTACAAGGAAATTGTTAAACAAACACAAGATGTTTTAAGTTCAACACTTAATGAAGCGCACCGATTATTAAAAATGCGTGCACGCCCCAAAGTTTTGGTTGCTGAAAATTATGAAGAAGCGCTCAGGCTTTTTAATACTTATCGTGAATATGTTATGGGTATAATATCTGATACGCGTTTTCCACGAAAAGGACAGATGCTTGACAATGCAGGCATTCTTTTATTGACCGAAATTCATCAACAAATGCAAGACATCCCATTATTATTGATGAGTTCAGAAATTGAAAATCAGAAATATGCCCTGGAAATCCCTGCAAAATTTATACATAAACAATCGACACAAATTCAAAATAATTTACGTCAGTTCTTTATTAAAAGATTGGGCTTTGGTGATTTTATTTTTCGAAGGCCAGATGGCAGAGAAATCCAGCGTGCAAACTCTTTGGGAAGTCTTGAAGCGGCATTAAAACAAATTCCAGATGACTCACTTGTATTTCACGCAAAGAATAATGATTTTCATAGCTGGCTTATGGGACGCTCTGAAATATCCCTGGCAAATACTTTTCGATCTGTTTCCTTATCTGATTTTGAAACAACGCAAGAGGCGCGAAACTTTTTAATTACAAATACGCATCAATTACGAAAATATCAACAACGTGGCATTGTCGTTCAATTTCGTTCAAAAACCTTTGATGCCGATATCATGGATTTTGCCAAGATTGGCAATGGTTTGTTGGGGGGGAAAGCACGCGGCCTCGCTTTTATTGCTCGGCAGCTTGCCCATGAAACAGACATACACGAAAAATATCCTGAAATAGACATAAAAATTCCCAAAACATTGGTGATTTCCACTGATGTTTTTGAAAACTTTGTGATTAGAAACCATCTTGAAGATCTCTCCAGGCCATCAATAGACAATAACATTGTTCGTGAACGATTTCTGACCGGACGTTTTCCAGATAAAATAATCAATAAGCTAAAACAGTTTCTTCTTCAAGTAAAACATCCCCTTTCAATTCGTTCTTCCAGTCTTTTGGAAGATGCCTTATGTCAACCCTATGCCGGTCTATACGAAACATACATGATCCCAAACAATTCAAAACAGATAAAAACTCGATTGGAGCATCTTGTAACTGCAATCAAATTGGTATATGCATCCACATGGTATGAAGGGCCAAAGTCATATTCAAAGAGCACGAGCAATCCAACCCATGATGAACGTATGGCTGTTATTGTTCAGGAACTGGCTGGTGAAACAGTGGGGAAATATTTTTACCCCACACTGTCTGGTGTGGTGCAATCACATAATTTTTATCCTGTTGCTCACATGAAACCTGAAGATGGTATTGCGCATATTGCCCTTGGTATGGGAAAAAGTGTTGTTGAGGGCGAAAAGGTTCTTCGGTTTTGTCCCAGGTATCCCCAAATATTACCACAATTCTCATCTGTGGATGATATTTTAAAAAATGCGCAACGTTTTTTTTATGCATTGAAAATGAAAGATTATGAACTAAATCTTCTTTTTCATGAGCATTCCAATTTGCAACGATTGGAAGTTTCTGACCATGAAGATTGTCTGCCAATAAAAAAGTTAGCTGGAACCTATATTCCTGAAGAACATCGCATTCGAGATAGCAGCGCTTTAAATGGCCCCAAAGTTTTAACATTTGCATCAATATTAAAATATCAATCCATTCCTTTACCAGAAATCCTTTCACATTTGACAGACTTGGGAAGAAAAGCCATGGGAGGGCCTGTTGAAATTGAGTTTGCTATTCATTGGAAAGAAAAACCCGAATTTTATTTTCTTCAGATCCGACCAATGGTTGCTGGTCGCGAAAAAGCAGATGTCAAAATCACTGAAGCTGAAAAGAAATATGCCATTTGCTATGCAAAGAATGCTTTGGGACATGGTATACGTCAGGATATCAGGGATATCGTATTTGTCAAACCCCATAGTTTTAATATTGCTAAAACCTGTGACATGGTAACTGAAGTATCACGAATTAATGCAGGCTTACATGAAAACAATACGCCTTACATTCTAATGGGCCCTGGAAGATGGGGCACAGCTGATCGATGGTTGGGTATTCCTGTTCAATGGAAAGATATTTCTGGCGTGACAGCGATTGTCGAAATAAGAAATGAAACGCTGATGGCCGATCCATCACAAGGCACTCATTTTTTTCAAAACATTACTTCATTGGGGGTTCATTATTTAACTGTGACCGAGGGCGCAGCAGATATAATTGACTGGCAATGGTTTGAAGATTGTGAAACTCAAGTGGAAACTTCTTACTTTAAACATGTTAGAACAAACAGTCCGGTTATTTTGAAAGTTGATGGCCAGTTGTCCGAGGGAATAATATTAAATTATTGACAGATAAGCATTCTACTGATAGCATTTGTAAATCTTATTTATTTTTAATATGATCATCTAACTTAAGGTTTTTCAAGTTGGACGATCATAATTTTTATATTATTACTTGATGTTCAAGTTTTTTTGTCTTGACTTTTGAAAAACTGATACTGCTCGTTCCCAGGCTCTGCCCTTATCGTTATACACATCTCGGTAAGTGGCGTATGTAAAAGTTGGGTGGAAATGTTTTCCTCAGACCAGAACCGAATTCCAACCAATGACCGAAACCAATGTAGGAGCGAACCTTAAGTTTGCTCTCCGAACAAAAAAACATAAACCAATGCAGGTATCTGATGTCCTTGTACATAGGTTTGATACCGGTTTTTGATCGGAGGGCGAACATTAGGTTCGCCCCTACTAAGGCAAACATTTTCCCCCAACTTGTACATACGTCCCCTGGGCACTTAGTTTGGGCGGCTCTGCCGCCTATGAATTGAACAGGAGGTTTAGCCACCTATAGCTCATTCCCAGGCAAAGTCTTGGAACGACCTATACTGTTATTTTGCAAAAAAAATTGAACATTGAGTATTAGTGTTTTATGTAAATTAACTGAAAAAGGAGTGAAAAATGAAATGTAGTAAATCCTTAATTATTTTTCTATTTTGTTTTATCTTGATGAGCTTTTATACGAATATACATTTATTGGCAAAAGACCAGCAAGTTTGCAAAGACATTTCCGCACCAGAAGTAAAACATATGCTGACAAATGGTGAAGCGCTTGTTGTTCATGTTATGAGTTCTTTTGAGTATGAGATACAACATATTAAAAACTCTATAAACATACCTGTAAATAAAATAATGAAACAACAAGACAAACTTCCAAAAGACAAATCTTATCCAGTTATTTTTTATTGTATGGGTAAAAGGTGACCTTATACACAAAGAGCTGCAAGTCTTGCAGCAAAGATGGGTTATAAAAATATATATTGTTTTAGAGGCGGGATTCCTGAATGGAGATCTTTTAGTTTTCCAATGGTTGTGAATGAAGCCAGTATGAAAATGAGGATCAGAAAATTAAAACCGAAAAAGATCGCTAAGTTAATGAAAAATAAAGATATTTTTATTCTTGATGTTCGACCTAAAAATTTTAAACGTGATTCTTCTTTTATTATCGGCTCTATTCATTGTCCTTTACTTGATTTAACAGAGCGCTATAAGGAATTCCCAAAAGATAAAGAAATTGTAATCACTGACTGGGCAATGCGTCAATCCACACTTGCGGCTAAATACTTAATAAATGAAGGGTATAAGGTTGTTGGCGTGCTAAAGGGTGGTATTGAAAGATGGAAACATGACAAATTTCCAGTTGAAAATAGATAATCAATACAATTGCATTTGAAAATGTACATTGTTATATATGAGCATGAATGAAGCATAACCATCATCAATCAAAAACAACCTTTAAATGGCAAATATTTAAAAGTTTATCAAGTATATTTATATTTAGCTTTCTGCTAATCATTCTTGTAATTAGCGGAAATGCAATTTATTCAACATTCAAATACCGCGAGAAAGTAAATCGTCGCATATCTGCTACCCTTGAAGGCAAACTAAATATTATCGACACAATATTGATCACTGAACTCGAAAAAATGAGCATCATTTCAGGTATTGTAAAAGAACAAAATTCAAAACTGGTTGATTTTTTAGATTATGATCGAATTCGTCCTTTGAAACTCATGATGCAGAACATTTCATCAAAGAATGGCGTTGAAGCTGTATTACTTTTTGATGAGTTAATGGAATATGTTACCAGTAGTTGTTTTAAAACGCCAGACATTGATGATGATAAATTTGAAACATTTATCGGTGAACAGAAAAAAGTTCATTTTTATAAAATTGATCCCTATTTTCTGGAATTTATAAATGAAAAAAAAGGGATCATAAACAGTGATGTATTGGCGATAAAATCGACCATTTCATTGCTCCATGATACTGGAGATGTTTATGGTTATGTTGTAATGATCAAACCTTTAAACAATAACATCCCCCTCCTTGAAAAAATATCCCAGATAACCAATACAGAAATCATCATTTATGACAATGATTTCAAAGTCGTTGCCACGAGTTTTGAAAATGCCAATAACCTTCCACCACCTTTAGATAATTTAATTGTCTATAATAATGTTGAATATTATATTGAAACCAAACTATTAGAGGATATTGAAGGAAAAGTAATCGGTAAAATTGCTGTGGCAATTAATTCTCAAGAAGTTCTGGAAGATATTCGACGACAAATCCTTACATATGTCCTTCCATTTATTGGAACAGTTGTCATATCATTTCTTTTATTTTTATTTTTAAAAAAGGGAGTTATTGATAGAATAAAAGAACTTATTGATATACTTCGCATTGTAGATGCTGATAAACGAAACCTTTCAAAACGATTAAACGTGAAAAAAACAAATGTTTCTCCTGAAAAAATGAACGAAATAGATCTCATGTGCCATAATTTTAATCGAATGATGGATCGATTTGAGCAGGCTTATATAGACATTGAATATGCAATGGAGGAAGTTAAAAAATCTAAAATTGTTGCAGAAAAGGCAAATCAAGCAAAAACAGAATTTTTGGCCAATATGAGTCATGAAATTCGGACACCAATGAATGGCATTATTGGTATGACTGACCTTCTATTAAAAACACAACTTATTGATAAACAACGTGATTATGCTGAAACAACGAAAAACAGTGCCGATGCCTTACTGTCAATTATTAATGATATTCTTGATATTTCCAAAATTGAAGCTGGTAAACTTGAATTTGAAAATATTCAGTTCAATCTCCAAGAAACCATTGAAGCATGCGGTGATTTATTTGCAATGAAATTTAAAGAAAAAGGTCTGGAACTCGTTTATTATTTTGAAAAAAATATACCTATGTTACTTCAGGGTGATCCCGGGCGTCTTCGTCAAATCATTATTAATCTGGTTGGAAACGCCATGAAATTTACCTCGAAAGGTGAAGTTGTCATTCATGTTTCTTCATTAAACACAACACCGCATCAAACAATGCTCAAATTTCAAATCGTTGATACCGGAATCGGTATTCCAAAAGAACGATTGAATCGTCTGTTTAAATCTTTCTCTCAGGTTGATGCATCAACCACAAGAAAATATGGTGGTACTGGCTTGGGGTTGTATATTTCCAAATTACTCTCTGAAAAAATGGGTGGTCAGATCGGTGTAGAAAGTTTTGAAAATAAAGGGACAACATTCTGGTTTACAGCCTTTTTTCTGAAACAAGAAAAAGGAAAACAACAGGATATTCCACAAGAATTCAATGGAGTAAAAGTTTTGGTTATTGATGACAATCAATCCAATTGTGCCGCATTACAAACACGTTTGAATGAGTATCATTTCAATACGCAAATTGCACATGATGCCAGAAATGCTGTAGAAATTATGAATCACGCCAGAAAAGAAAACCACCCATTTCAATTGGCATTCATTGATATCCATATGCCAGTCATGAATGGTGAACAACTTGCATCAACGATCAAGGCCGATCACGTCTTAAAGAATACGCCACTTATTGCCATGGTGAATATCAATAACCCTTTGGAAAATGAACAACTATTTAATGATGTGATTACCAAGCCTATTAAACACTCCCATTTATTCAGGGCGCTTTGTAAAGCCTTGAATATTAAAATACAATCTCACCAATTGGATAACGAACAAAAAGACAATCAAAAATTAGAATCAGATGTGATTTCAAATTCACTTATTCTGTTAGTTGAAGACAATATTATTAATCAAAAGGTTGCGTTATCGATATTAGAAGGTCTTGGATATCATTTAGATGTTGCATCAAATGGTTTGGAAGCGGTTCATGCATTAGAAAGGAAATCTTACGACTTGGTGTTAATGGATATTCAAATGCCAGAAATGGATGGCTTTGAAGCGACAAATATCATTCGAGATAAGACATCAAATGTTTTAAATCACGATTTACCAATTATTGCAATGACAGCGCATGCAATGTCTGGCTATAAAGATATTTGTATCAAAGCTGGCATGAATGACTATGTCACAAAACCCATACAACCAGACAAGCTAACAAAAGTTATTAATCAGTATTTATTATCTGAAGTAAACATTTCTCGAGAAGTGCCTGAGAAGAAAATCGATACACAAAACCATATATTGATTGCAGATACCAATATTTTTCATCAACAAATAATGCTGACATTACTTAAGGAGCATGATTATTCTGTTAATTTGGTCAAAGATAGCCAATCTGTACTTAAAGAGCTTGATACTGGGAAATATCAACTTATTATTATTGATTCCTATCTTAAAGATATCAAAGGTATTGACCTTGTTAATTTAATACGTTCAACCAATCAGAAATACAAAAATATTCCAATTATTGCATTTAACGATATGAGTACCGATAATGCTGACTCAAATATGATTAATGCATTTATTTCGCAAACAATTGTCCCTAAGGAAATATTGTCGACAATCAACCGATTCTTGAGTAACCAATCTTAATTTAGCCCTTTTAACCTTCAATGGATCGTATCAAAATCATAAGAGTTAAGGCATAAAAATTGCTTTTAGAACATAGTGCCCTTCGGGCAAATTTTAGATTAGCCTAACTTTTGTGCGTCTTCGGAAAGCCTGTTTGATATTTGCTTCAAGTACAGTCCCGCTTGCTAACGCGCGCGGCTCAGATTTAAAGCTGCCGAAATTTTCAGAGCCGCGCGCGTTAGCAAGCGGAATTGCACTTGAACCAATATAAAGCAGGATTTTGTTTTTCCGATACATAAATATATATACCTTATTAGGGCGTTGCACTGGGCTTTTATGTTCCGCCCTTTCATGGCTAAAAAAAAATTTTTTTTGAAATGCGCCCCATTGCGCGTTGGACTAATTACATTTGCGAAAACATTTCGGCTATGAGTTCAGGAAAAATATTTCAATTTCATCAATTCTATTTACAAGCAGAGGAATCCAATAGCCAAAACCAATGTAAATAATGACAATAAATATTTATTTATCTATGAGGTTCAAACAATGAATAAAATGGCTACCATCCTGATAATTTTTTTTGTACTGGGTTGTGCAGGACAAAATATCAAAACAACAGATAAAACAACCCTTAGCCCAATGGATATGCAAGATAATGCAAATCAAAAACAAAACGATTCACCCGAAAACAAGCAACAAAATATGTCGTTTAGAAATATTGATGATGCTTATACTTCAATGAGTAAAAAGCTGGATCAATTATCAGAAAACGCAGTCAAATCAGCCTTTGAAATCGCTGTGAACACATTGAAAAAGGATCCAGGTCATATTCGGGCAAATATTGTTCTTTTTAATGCACATTTGTATCAAGCAAATAAAGATCAGACAATTGAACAGTTCAAAAAAATGATCACCCTTAACCCAAAAACCCCTAAATCGTGTATTGAGTTGGGAACACTTTTTGCCCGATTGGGTAAAATTTCCGAAGCGATTGTTTTTTTTCAGAGATCACTAGAACTGGATAATAATTTTGTGGAAGGTTATTACAATCTTGGCCGGGCTTATTCTGTAAAACATCAGTTCGATCAATCCATTGAAATTTATGAAAAGAATATTGAACTGGACCCAAAACATTATCGCGCCTTGAATAATTTGGGCTGGATTTATATGATCAAAAAAGACTATCAAAAAGCACTTAAATATTTCAACAAGGCCCTTGAAACCAAACCAGACTATAGCGTAGCGTATTTAAATATTGGTACGACCCGGCTGATGCAAAAAAAAAATGACGCTGCTGAAAAAAATTTCCAGCAGTATATTAATTTAAAGCCTGAAGATCCAGAGGGTTACAGGAATCTTGCAACAGTATATCAAAAAAAGCAAGAATTTGATCATGCCATTACTGCCTTGAGAGAATTGTTAAAACATAAGCCAGATGATTATGTCGCCATGAATAATCTGGCTGTTTTGTTGCTTTCAAAGGCCAGATATGGTGAATCTTTTAAATTATTACACCATGTATACCATGCGGATATTCAGAACAATAAATTCAAAACTGAAGTCAAAAAAAACCTGGCTAAGGCATCTTATCATTTGGCAGAAACCCTTGCAGAAAATGCTGATAAAAAGAATCATGCAGTAAAGGCATACAAAAACTATCTAAAATATTCTGACAATCTCTCACAAGTCGTCATTCAACAAATAAATGACAAAATTGATGCGCTCCAGTAGATTTAACAAATATCCTCCTGATAACGATTCTGAATAGCTTTGAATGCATGAAACCCAGACATAAATATATCAACGAGTTCTGGGTCAAACTGTGTTCCTGTACCACTTTTGATTGCATCTAAAACTCTGGTTTCTTCCCATGCTTTTTTATAACATCTTTCAGTCGCCAATGCGTCAAAAACATCCACAACAAAGACAATGCGGGCAAAAATTGGGATTTCATCTTCTTTTTTTCCTCTGGCACGACCATCAGGAAGTGTAAAGCTGGGAATAGGGTCTCCGGATGAAACATCAACATAACCCGGGTAGCCATGACCATCCCAACGTTCATGATGGTTTAAGGTGACCTGAAAGGACGCTTCATCATATTCTGACTGAACATCCAGAAAAAGTCGGGCACCCAGAATTGTGTGCTGTTTCATAATTTCAAATTCATCATGATTGTAACGACCCGGTTTTTTTAAAATTAAATCAGAAATACCTACTTTGCCAACATCGTGCATCATTGCAGCGATACGAAGAATATCTCTGTTTTTTTCGATTTCACCCTGGTTAACATGATGCTTAATTGCCCATCGTTCATATAATTCTACAGCATAAGCCCCAACACGATTTACATGCGCACCGGTTTCCCGCGGATCTCTGAGATCAGACATTCGAAGCATCCGCAAAAAAGTCCCTCGATTCATTTGGGCACGTTCCAATGCAACCGATGCAATACTTGCAAAATGCAGCATCAATGACTCATCATCTGATGAAAAAGAAACAATTTCACCATTACGATTCTGCGCATTAATTAATTGCAAAATGCCCAGGATATCGCCTCTGGAAGTATTTAGCGGGATGGTACAAACAGATGTACTTTTATAGCCAGTAGCCTGATCAAATTGCCTGCTAAATTTATAGGGCGCCTGGGGATGTGTCAGATAAACATCCGATATATTTAACACCTGACCAGTAACAGCAACATGTCCTGCAAGACTTGTGCTGTCAATGGGAATGCGAAATGTAGAATAAATGAGTTTTTCTCCATCTGGGAGTTGTCTTTGAAGTGTTGAATTTTGTGTGTATGTAAAATGAAGCATGTCATTTTCGCGGATATATATTGAACCGGCATCTGCATTTGTAAAGGTACGCGCTTCTAGTAAAACACGTTCCAATAATATATCCAGGTCCTGAACCTTGTTCAGTTCTATGCCTAACTCAATTAGACGATCCAGTTTTTCTTTTTCATTCATCATAATGCTTATTCCTCAAGAAATCAGACTGAACTTCATATATGAATCCAATATGAATCCAAACCTAGTAGGATTTAGAATAAATTACTCGTCCAGTCCCGGTTTTATCACAACAAATACATTTTCCTTTTTCATCACTGATATCAAATGGAATGCATCGAATGGTTACAGCCAGGTCATTTTTAATTTTTTCTTCACATTCTGCAGATCCACACCAGAATGATCTGGCAAAGCCTCCATGCATTGTTTTATCATCCTTTGCAGTAAAAAATTTATAAAAATCTTGGGTGGTATCAATGTCAAATGTATTCTCAGATCTGAAACGAACAGCTCTTTCAAAAAGCTGATTTTGAATATCATCAAGAATATTTGAAATGTTTTGAACAAACTCACCTCTTGGAATGGATTGTCTGGACTTGGGCGTCTGATCTCTTCGTCCGACAAAAACAGCATTTTCAGCAATATCCCGCGGGCCCACTTCAACCCGAATGGGCACACCTTTTTTAATCCAATCCCAGTTTTTGCTGCCAACATTTCGATTATCCAGTTCAACTCTGAGCGGTCTGCCATTAAAGGATTGGTCTTTTAATTCCTTTGCCAGACTTTCAGTATATTCAGAAACCAGTGCGCGATCTTTTTCTTTTTTAATTATTGGCATGATTACCACATGGGCTGATGCCACTTTGGGTGGTAAAATCAAGCCATCATCATCAGAATGTGTCATAATCAGTCCACCAATCATGCGTGTTGAAACGCCCCAGGAAGTTGTCCATGCATATTCTTCTTTTTCCTGATCAGATTGATATTTTATATTTGAGGCCCGCGCAAAATTTTGCCCAAGAAAATGAGATGTGCCAGCCTGAAGCGCTTTTCGATCTTGCATCATGGCCTCAACACAGAGTGTATCAATGGCTCCTGGAAATCGTTCTGATGGTGTTTTATGACCTCGAATAACAGGGATGGCCAGGTATTCTTCCAATAGTTTTGCATACACTTTGAGCATCTGATAGGTTCTTTCGATAGCTTCATCTGCTGTCGAATGGGCAGTGTGGCCTTCCTGCCATAAAAACTCTGATGTTCTTAAAAAAAGACGTGTTCGCATTTCCCATCGAACGACATTTGCCCATTGGTTGATAAGTACCGGTAAGTCACGATAACTGGATATCCAGCGTGAAAAAGATTCACCAATAATCGTTTCAGATGTAGGCCTTACAATCAGTGGTTCTTGAAGTTTTCCATCAGGTATCAGTGAGCCGCTGTCAGTTTGTAAAAGACGATGATGCGTTACAACAGCACATTCTTTGGCAAATCCTTCTACGTGAGCAGCTTCTTTCTCCAAAAAATTGAGCGGAATAAATAATGGAAAATAGGCGTTTTTAATGCCAGTGGCTTTGAACATATCATCAAGCTCTCGAACAATATTTTCCCATAGCGCATATCCCCAAGGCTTTATCACCATACAACCCCGAACAGCAGATGTTTCAGCAAGGTCAGAAACTTTGATCACTTGCTGATACCACTCAGGGTAGTCTTCAGATCGGGTTGGAGATATGGCGTTGTGTGTTTTTTTTGACATGACAATTTTCCTTACTAAACAATGGCTGAACACCATTGATATATTTTTTCATAAACCTTTGGATGATATAGTAAATCCCAATGATTCAAACCATACCCAATCCATTTCGAGGTTTCCGGAAACTTCAAACAATGCTCTGGATTGGCATGTTGGCCCAATGCACTTTTCGTTGGAACCAGTCCATCACCAATAATTTTATCTTTTATACTGTCTGGAACATCAGTCAATGCCCCGGCAATGGCATAATTTTGGGTTTGTTTTGGTAGAGGGACAGGTTGCCGGTTATCCTTAGTATTGTCAAAACGATTCGTATTGATCCAATCTTCATCCCGGATGGTTCCATAACGCAAATCTGTAATACAGGAACTTCGGATTTTTGCCAATCGCGCAAATGGTGCTGCATATGAGAATTGTTCTAAAATAATATTCACCCAGTTTCCGCTTCGCTCCAATGGTGCGCCATGATGCGGTGTTCCCAAAAATATTAACTTATTTATCTTTTCAGGCCAGGTATAACTTGATTGTTGCGCATAATAAAAGGCGCTTCGTGTCACCAGCCCCCCCATGCTATGGGCGATGATTACACAATCTTTGATATTTAATTGTGGAATAATTGATTCCAGCAAATCAGAAAAAAGCTGGCCATTTGTTGAAATATGACGTCCTGAATTATAATTGAGATATAGCGGCGTATATCCAAATTCTCTGGCCAAATATGCGCCATGATCGTGATCATTAATAAGCCATTGTTGATAATTCATACAAAGGCCATGCACCAGTATTAATAGTTTGCCATTAAAGCCTGGCAGATTAATGTTCTCCACGTTTAGCGGCGGTTTTTTATATTCCTGAATGGTCATTGGAATGGCAAGAGGATTATTTTGATCAAATAAATAATCTCCCAGAATACCATTTAATACAGATAAAACGAAGTCTCGTTCTTGAAATGATTGACAGTCATCAAACATGGGCTCCAGTTGATCAATGACCGAATCAATACAATCCCGCACAGCATGATTGACATCGTGAATACTCTGATATACGATATTGGTTATTTGACCTATTGGTCCTGATGTCGTTGCACCAAACAATCCAGGTGAGGAATCAATTGTTTTGTGCATGCTTGAAACAATATCAGTTACACCAGAAACACTATCTGTTATCAGTTTGTTTATTCCTTTTATATCAGATAATTTGATCATGTTCACCTTATGTTTTTTTTTGGCATCCTTCATAATCCAGTTAACACTTTTTCGAGAACAAGATGCATTTTGGAGAGACACACAGCCGTGGGTCTTTACAGGTTAATAATCAATCATGATTTCGGTTAAAGTGTGAACTAATTTTCATTCATTATGTAAGGATGTCTAATTATTTATATCAAAATAATGAATAGCAGGGGACGTATGTATAAGTTGGGGAAAACATGATATCCCTAACTTATACATACGCCCAATAGCAGGTATATTTTATCGTTCAAAAATAATCAACGAAAAATTGGAACTTGCCATGTATACATACTAAAGCATTTTCAATTCAATGTCGATATAAATTACAATTATTATTGTTTTTTTAGTGTTTATAATTGTCCAATTATGGATTTATTAGGCAATGGATTTATTAGGCAAACGAAGCAATCCATCATAAATTTTCAGTATATCGTAGCCAATGAAATTACATACTTTGGGAGGGAATTTTTTTAGCCCTGAAAAGGCGTAACATTTTTGTTTTAATTATCGCCCTTTCAGGGGGCGTATACTCCCAACAACTTATACATACGCCCCATAACCAAAATTGGATAATCATAAATAAAAAAAATGAACTTTAAATATTCAGTCAAGTCTGACCTGTTAGGCAAGTCAAAACCATTAGACTTTCCTGACAGTTAAAAAATAAGGAGTCTGCCATGGATATCAATACAAACATGCAAGCAACAATGCCAGTCCCAAAAAGCACGGAAGTAACGCGTGTCCAACAAAATAAAACTGCACAAAAGCAAATTCAGGATCTGTCAGAACCTCAGAAAATGCCAGAATTTGAAGATTTTTCCATTGAAATCAGCACGATGACGAAAGAATTACAAAAAACGCCTAATATGAATCGACAATCAATGCGCAATCTTGTATCCGGCTTATCAAAAGAAAAAATTGGCCAGGAAGAAATAGAAGATTTGTTTAGTTATGGTAATGAAAAAGAACGTATGAAAGAACGATTACAAAAACACATTGAAGAAGAAATTGAGCGTTATAATCGTGTAGAACCGGAACCTGCTAAAATATTGTTTGATAAAGACCTTGATGTTACGCTCACTGACGCTGAGCAAGCCGCTGAAAATGCTGAAGAATTGATTGAAGTCACAGGTATGATGGCAAATTTGAATCGAGAACTTACCAATAAACCTAAAGATGAAGACCAAAAAACACCGACTGAAAAAATTCGAGATCAATTGGGCGGTTATATTGATACACAAGGCCTTGTCTCTGAAGAAGAACGTGCTGATAAGAAAACACCTGTAGAATTGGCCAAGGAAAATCAGGAAAAAATTAAGGAAGTCACTGGAAAATTAATTGAACGTCCTGAAGAATGGGGCATTGAAGGTAATAAACCTGAAAAGTCAGAGGCCGCAAAAGGCAGGGAAAAAATCGGAAGTGTTGTAGATGACAAAGGCCGAGCTGAAAAATCAGATGATGAAAAATCGTTTCCTGAGCGGGCTGAAGAAAGACTTAAAAAACTTGATGATAAAATGGGTGAATTGATTGACAAACCCAAGGAACTGACTGGAAAAGAGAAGACTGAACAAATGACACCTGCTGAAAAAGCAAATAAAGCGCTTGGCAATCAAATTAACAACGCTCCATTAAATGATAAGCGTGAAAAAACACCGCCTGAAGTCGCTGAAGAAAAAATGGAAAAAATGGTCGATAAAATGGGGGAACGTGTTGACAAACATGAAAAAATTACTGGAGAAGAGATTGATGAAAATATGTCACATATGGAAAAAGCCAAGATTCGCATGGGAAATAGACTTGATGGTCAAGGGGTTGTCCCTGATGACGAACGAAAAAAATCTCCACCTGAGAAAGCCGATCAAGATATGGAAAAAATGATAGAGACGATGGGTGAACGTGTGGACAAACATGAAAAAATTACCGGTGAAAAGAATTCTGAAGAAATGTCAGAAACTGAGAAAATTAGAGATTTAATGGGAAAACGTATTGATAGTAAAGGTGTGGTTCCCGAAGAAGAACGTAAAAAGCAACCTCCTGAAAAAGCCGAAGAAGATATGACCGCCATGATTGAAAAAATGGGTGAAAAAGTTGATAAAAATGAATCGTTGACCGGTCAAAAAGACACTGAAAAAATGTCAGAAATGGAAAAATCAAAAGAAACATATGGTGGACGTTTGGATGTAAAAGGAGTTGTGCCTGATGCAGAACGTGAAAAGAATCCTGTAGAAACTGCTGAGGAAAAAGCTGAAGAACTTAAAGAACGACAGGGAGAACTTGTCAATAAGCGGGAAGAGTTAACTGGCGAGGAAAACAGGGAAGAAATGACTGAAGCTGAAAAAGCCAATTCTGATTTGGGTAATTACCTTGACAAGAAAGGCGTTACTTCTGAAGAAGAACGTGACCAAACCGCGCCTGAAAAAATTAGAGAACGTCTTGAAGAACTGGATAATGAAACTGGTAGACTGGTTGAAGACTCTCCAGAAAAATTTGGAGACAGTCGCATTGCCCCCATTGCAAATCGTCTGACCGGACAACAACAAGATGATTTTTTGGCTACAGCTAAAAAACTTGATAATACCGGCGGTCCCAATATGGATAAATTCACATCCACGACCAACGCACTGATTGAGAAAAAAGAGGATGAACAATTGAAAAAATACCTTTCCGGTGTTCAGGATCAGTCCGGTGTCGCCCTTTCCATGTACTTGACTGCGGCAGCGCAACGTCATTTATTTGCTTGATGATGTCTTTTTAAAAAAACTGATTCATTTGTTGCCAGTCCGATGACAGGCGGACTTAACATCCCAAATCAAAAAAAATTCTATGTATATAAAAATTTGCCAAATGTGTGCAATGGATATTGATAGAATCCAACGCATTGATCATGCGATGGAATTGCAATGGCCTCAAAAATATTATTGGAAAGCCATAAAGTCTAAAAACTATTATGCATATTTTGCTCAAACAAACAACCAATGCGTTGGCAGTATCATGTTTCGCATAAACAATAAAGAATTGCACATTGATAAAATTGTTGTTACTAAAAGATTCCAACGTCAGGGAATTGGCGGAAAATTACTTAAAAATGCTTTACATGTAGGAATAATAAAAAATGTGGATGCTGCTATATTATCAGTCGCTCATAGTAATTATTCTGCGATAGATTTCTATTTTAAACATGGTTTTAATATAAAATTTATTCAATGGCAATATTATTCAAATCAAGATCATGGATTGAAAATGTATCGAAATATTCAAACTGTCACCATGAATAAATAAAAAAAATATCTTTTTTCTTGCATTAATCTTAAAATAGTGTTTAAAGATTAAGATTATTCTAAAAAAGCATTGAATTGTTCAACACTGTTCAATCAATGCAGGCCCCTTCCTAAAATCGTTTTTTTTGTTAATATGAAGACAACGTAAAAGGAAATCTCAGGGGGTTGGAGTTAATTCTTGGGTATCAAATTAAGTGGCGTTATTGTAATAGTTGGAAATTATGGATGTGGAAAAACAGAAATTTCTGTTAATTTAGCAGTTTACCATAAACGATCCGGCATTCAGGTTAAAATAGGTGACCTGGATCTTGTGAATCCATATTTCCGAACACGCGAGGCAAAAAAAGCACTTTCCAAACTGGGTATTGATGTCATACTTCCGCCAAATCAATTTCTTCAGGCAGACCTGCCAATACTTACACCAGAAATATACGGCATGATTCAAAGTCCTGGTGAACTGTCAATATTGGATGTTGGTGGTGATCGCGTGGGTGCAACTGTTTTATCTGCACTTGCCCATGCTTTTTCAAATCAGGATGTTCAAATGTTTCAGGTGGTGAATCCTTTTCGTCCATTTTCCAATACCATTGAAGGGTGTTTGACAATTCAAGAACAAATTGAAAATACATCACGATTGACTATTTGTGGATTAATCGGCAATGCCAATTTAATTGAGGAAACCACACCTGATATTATTGATGAAGGCTACACTTTTGTAAAAAAACTGGCCAGAGAAAGTGACACGCCCTTGAAATGGATAACTGCACCAATAGAGCTGATGGCAGATATTGAAAATAAAAACTTTGATTGCCCTGTTTTGCCCATTGAACGTCAATTGGTACCTCCCTGGAAAAAAGCCAATGTTTTGGGGCCGAAAAATTTTGTTTTACACTAATGAAATTTTGGATGATTAACTCAGGAAATCTAGCAAGATAAACGAATTTTTCTGAGAAAGGTTATGTAATGAACTATCTATACGAAATCGATACGG
>Ga0272440_1000653_pt1 | contig 29104 bp, 17 predicted proteins | sample SSMMMBAug17_FD_192440 | JGI IMG/M metagenome (GOLD analysis project Ga0272440, IMG submission 192440) | Marine sediment archaeal communities from Little Sippewissett salt marsh, Falmouth, MA, United States - SSM-MMB-Aug17 | ecosystem: Environmental > Aquatic > Marine > Wetlands > Sediment ... | reverse complement strand
AAAAAGGCTTTGAGCCTCAAGTTGTAAAAGATATTACTGGCTTATCTGACAAGGATATTAAAAAGCTGCTGAATTAATTCACAATAAAACATTTGTAATGATTGATGGCAATGGAAATGTACAGCACAATTTTTAAAAGACTACAAGAAAGAATCAGCCAGCTGGATACTCTGCTATTACTTGCCATGAAATAAATGAAGTTGCTTTGATTTCTCATAAGATAACTGGAATGTTTGGAGCTATTCAATTCTTCAAAATAGAGTCAGGAACATGAAAATGCTGCAAGAACTGGAGAAATTGATAGGTTTGAAAGTTTATTTCAGGATTTAAAAAAAATTACCAAACTCATTAAAAATCATATTCAATCTATACTTTGATAGGATCACATATCTTATTCATCCCCAACATTATCAGAATTTCCCAAAATATTTTTTAAACCAGATAACATATTTGAGTAAATTCCTTTTTTTTCTTCTTTCTGAACATTAACTTCTTCAGGTACTTCCATACGAGGTTGATGATAAATTTTATCTTTAAATCTTCTTGAAACTTCAGGTTCATCTTGAATCATGGTCATAAAAGTCTTTTCAGGAATTTCAAAAACTCTTGTATAGCTTTGAGCTATTATTGATGCTTTGCGAGGTTCTCCAGTCAATAAAGCCAGCTCACCAAAAAAATCACCAGCTCCTAATCTTCCAACTTCAACTTCTAATCCATTTGGCATTTTTATAAGGACTTTTACTGATCCTTCAATAATTATAAAAACAGCTTTTCCAGGATCATCTTGTTTTATAATGATATCAGATTCTTGAAAATCCTTTTGCTTCATTCTTCTTGATAATTTTCGTTTGCCTTCATCTGTAAGGGATTGAAATATTTCAATATCATTGAGACACTCAATTGAATCACCTGGATTTTTTCTGTAAAATGCACTATTTCTGAATTGTGGAATTTCCTGACGTTGAAAGACTGGAGAAATACCAGCGCGTTTTAAATGATTCCACACACGATTCCATACATTATTTTGGATTTTAACTTTCCCTGCAAAATCATCAGAGGAATAGGAAATAGTATATTCAGCAGACCATTTAGTTAATCCACTAAAACTTACTGCTGGTGGTGGCTTTGATAGAATAAATTGTGAGGATAATACTGCATCAAGTAATATTTTTTCTACATTTTCAGGATTTTGAGTTGGATCAATATTAACTTGAAACCAATATCTAAAAATGCGTGTGGGATAATGAAAATTACGAATAATTGATTCTGAAGCCATACTATTAGGAATACTAATTACTGAAGTATCTCGCGTTTGAACCCTTGTAGTCCTCCATGTAATATCTAAAACACGTCCTTCATCAATATCAGCAATCTTTACCCAATCTCCAATTAAAAAAGGACGTTCTATATTTAGGGCAATACCAGAAAAAATATTTGAAATATTTATTTGAATAGCAAGCCCTATAATCATTGCAAAAACACCTGATGCAGCTAGAATACTTGTAATTTTCTGTTCAAATACATATGCAGAAATTCCGCAGAAAGCTAAAGTAAAAACAACAAATGTAAAAAAACCAACTACTATATCTGGTATTTCACGTTCAGTTCTATCTTCAATTGGAATCCATATAAAACGTTTAATTGCAAGATCAATAAAAAAAGCTGGTACAATCCACCATAAAATATCAAAAGTGTACTTAATTATTTTAGCCTGATAGGGCTCAACCATATACATCAGTCGTTCTACTGCAAGGGACTCGAATGAAATAAGAGCTGTAAGAGCTGTCATCAATTGAAATAACCATATAATTCGGCAACGACGTCTGAGACGCTCTCCACGATAAAACATACTTAAAAATATAAAAATAACAAGATTGGATATCAATAAATTATCCATAAATTCATATCGAATCATACTTCGTAAGGTGAATTCATTTTTTCTAATTCGTATGCCAATATTAAATTGAGAAAATTTAACCTTTCCTTCCTGTATTTTCAAATATCGTGGTGCCCCCAAGGATGCTTTTTCTGCAATATTTTGAAAAACCCAAAAATCATTTATAAAATATCCAGATGCAGGAGTTAACACCTTTGCTTTTTTTAACTTATCAACCATCCTTGATCGATTCTCAAGTTTCATACCTAAGACATCAGCAACATATATTAAGTTATTACGAGTCAACTCGTCATGACAAAAACTAACTCCCACTAATCTTTCTTTATAGGCATATACACCAGGAATAAAATCTGCTTTAAATCGTCCGCGTATATGATAAGCTTTATAACTTACATCTTTAGTATGCTCCTGATCTATCGGCTCACCAATGTCTATTTTTTCAGCAGCATTTAAAAAACATATATTTTCTGGATGAATCTTGCCTTTGTATCTAAACCATAGATAAAAATCTAAACCATAAGTCATATTTCGCATATCAATATCATAAATTTTTTTTATGTCTATTCCTGTGTATACTGTATTAATTTTAAACATATATTGTTTATCAAAAGGAATAATATTCTTTTTTTTTATTTCTTTTTTATAGTTGGGAACTTCGTAAATATTTGGAACTACTTGAAATTGAGTAAAGGTAGAAACAATCTGTTTGTTTTTATATATTCCTGTAAAAATAGATTTTTGAGAGTCTCCTTGTGAATTAAAATAAACATGCCCAGTAACTCCTTCCATTGCATTATGAATAGAATTTAATGATGCCAATGAGTTTCGAATATGAATCCTATCTTTAATCAGATCATCTGATTCACCACTAAACGATTTTTTTTTCATTGCCTGAACAATCAAACTAATTGTGTCATATGCAAAGGCAGCATGCCAGTCTGGTTCTTCATGAAAAGTGTTTTCAAACTCATGTTTGAATAATTGTCCTTTTTCATTTAGCATATCTATGATCATTGGCGTAGTAACATACATGCCATTTGTGTAATAACCAGGATTTTCTATTTCTTTTGGCAAAGAACTTAGGGAATGGCGGAAAGATTTTGATGTAAAAGAATCAGGTGCAAGAATGGGATTTTCAATATGATATTTTTTTATTAATTGAATCAGCTTTGCACCTTCACTTGCGTGTGTTGCAAGAAATATAATTCCTGCATTTTTTTTTCTTTTCAGTTGACTAACAATACTTTCCAGGCGTTTGTCTAAATTTTTTTGCTCATTGTCAAAACTCCACTGATATTGAATGCGTATTCTCATTTTTTTGGCAGATTGCTTAAAAACTCTTGCCAGGTATTTTCCATAAGCCATATTTTCATGAATAATACTAACTTTAGTGCGTTTAGGAAAAATATTTTTCGCATACATAGCTAAAAACTTAGTTTGCAGCTTATCACTGACAACTGTGCGAAAATACCAGGGATTATTTAGAGTAACATTAACATTGGTAGATGTTGGTGTGATAACTGGAATATTATATTTTTTATAGATTTTTCCTGCTTTAATTGAGCAAGTACTATAGTGGTGTCCAATTACAGCAACGTTTCGGTTTATTTTAACAATTTCTCTTGCCTGTTTTTCAGCTTTTATTGGATTATTTTCATCATCATAAATATCTAATAATACACGTTTTCCATTGACTCCTCCATGACGATTAATTTTATCTAAATAAAGATTAATACCTTTTAAGAAGGATTTCCCTGTTGCGTGATCTGCACCAGACAATGGACCAACCATAGCGATATAAATGGTATTTATTTCATCATGTCGAATTTGAACTAAAACCAATGAAATTGCAAATATACCCAGGCAAAAAAGAAAAAAGTTTTGTTTAAAATTTTTCATAGTTGGATTTCACAGCAAGTTTTATGCAAATGAAATCAGATAGCATTGCAGTTTATAATAAAAAAAAAATGTTTTAGCTTTCTAAAGATTGTTTTTGGCGAGATAACAAAAGGGCATCCATAATAACTGGTTCTCTTAATATACTTGAAATAGATAATCGTGATGTTTCTGCAACATCAGGAAAAAAATCTCCCAGGGTTGCTGTATGTCTTAGATTATCTGCTGTTCTAATTATCATCATTGCCAGGTCACCCTCAGCAAGGCCTGATAATTTAACAACATCTTTCCATTCCTCTCCTTTTGCCCAATTATAAAGTGTTAATGCAGGCTTTAAAAAAAGAGGACGCGCAGGAAACCCATTCATGTTCATACGACGAGCAAATGGTCTTAATGCTTTTATCATTTCCATAAAAACTTCGATAAGTTCAGGTGGTGCTAAAGCTTCAATCTTTGAGTCATCTGTCTCACGTTCATTTACAAAAGCAGCAATTATAGCAGCTAATAATTCAGGGCTTTTTTTAGGAAATATTTGTTTGCGTAATCCCTGAGCAATTAGTAAAGGTTGATCAACTCGAAGTTGGGAAGTCCATATTCCATCTTCTGATAAGACTTCATTTTCTTTTACAAAGCCTTCTTTTTTTAGAAACTTGATATGTCTCAAAAAATCACGCCATAAGCGCGTTCTGGCTTCTTTTTTCTTTTTATGTGATAATTTTTTGCCCTTTAGAATTAAATAAGTAGCAAAGGATTTTTCTAATAGTCTGTTAATTTCAGAAGGAGTGTGGGACAATAATAAATTAAGAACCATGCTAAAATTGATTTTTATTTGAGATTCTATATCAGATGGTGGAGAATGATTTAATTGTACAATAAGTGGTAAATCCATAAATTTTCCAGGTACTGTCACAGCAAAGCCTATTTGATCTGCTCCTCTTCGGCCTGCACGACCAGTCATCTGATGAAATTGTGTTGCATTAAGTGGAACAAATTCTCTTCCATTAAATCGATCTGAATTTAAAATCATTACTGTTCTTGCGGGGAAATTAACTCCAGCAGCAACTGTTGAAGTTGCAAAGACAGCATCTAATAAACCTTTATTCATTAGATCTTCAATAATAAGTTTCCATACTGGCAATTGTCCACTATGATGTGCACCAACGGCCAGTTTTCTAAGCTTATACATCTGAGAATGATCTGCCAGTATAGGATATTTTTCTATATAATCCAGAATCAATTGATGACGTTCTCGTTTTCTATCAAGGGGTTCATCAAGTTTCTCATTGAACATTTCAACAGAACGATTGCAATCAAATCGAGACTTTAAAAAGAAAATAACAGGTAACAAATTATAATTTTTCAATACTTTGATAACTTCACCAATAGGGGGTAAAGCTCGAGGTGAAGAAAAATAAAAAGGTTTTTTTAAGTAAGTTTTAACTTTTTTATACATGCTATTTTTAGTAGTTTTAGGCTCAATCAGAGGAAATAAAGTACCTGAAGGATGAAAAAAAAGATGATATAAAGGCACAGGACGAATTTTTTCTTCAACAACAGCACATTTTCGAGCACGTATATATGAAAGCCAGCTCGCAATTTGTTCGGCATTGCCAATGGTAGCAGATAAGAGCAATAAAGGAATTCTTTGAGGCAGATAAATCATTATTTCTTCCCAAACAACCCCTCGGTCTTCATTACCAAGATAATGTGCCTCATCTAAAATAACAATGCCTGTATCTATGCTTTCACCTCGATGCATAGAATCATAAAGTTGATTTCGTAAAATTTCTGTTGTTCCGACAATAATATTAGCATCACCCTTTTCTTTGCGATCTCCAGTTAATATTCCAACATTTTCACCACCAAATCGTTCTGAGAATTCAATATATTTAGAATTAGTAAGAGCCTTTAAAGGTGATGCATACCAGGCTTTGCCACCACTATTAAAAATAGCTGCAATGGCTTCAACAGCAATCCATGTTTTACCAGAACCAGTTGGTGCAGTGACCAGACAATCATTTTGTTGTATTTCTGATAATGCATTTATTTGAAATGAATCTGGTTGAAAAGGACGTTTTTCAGGTATTCCAATTTCAGCAAAAACTTTTTTTAATGCAGGATCTTTTCCTGGATTGAGTTTCTTTTTTTGCTTCCTTGAAGATTTTTGTCTTGATCGGTAACCGGATTTTCCTTTAGAATATTTTTTATTAGGTGGGGAATTATTTTTCATTTAATCTTTTTACCCACACCTGATAAAAAACAGGTGTGGGTCTTATAAAAAGTTTATTAATCAAGTTCGGCAGATTCCATGCCATACATGCTTAAAACTTCTTGTATTACACCATTTTCATGAAATTTTTTAAAGCTTGCATTAAATTTATCTAAGTCTTCTGTGTTTGTATATTTTTGATTAAAACCAAAATAGTATTTCAAAGACTTATCACGACCGGCATATCTGATATTATTTAATTTTAATCGGTGAACTAAACTTTTGCCAACTGATTTGTTTGAATAAACAGCATCTAATTGTCCTTGAGATAATTTTTTAAAGCAAGTAGCACTGTCAGGACTGAAATCTACTCTTAAATCTTTTATAATCTTTTTTATTTTAAGCAAAGATTGGGATGTATTGGATGGTCCATATACGCCAACAGTGTATCCTTTAATATCATGTTTCATGCTATATTCTAAAGGATTGCTTTTTCTAACAAAAATACCATATTCAGTTTTTATTATGGGGTGTGAAAAATGTAGCCACTTTGATCTGTTTTTATTCCACCCAATGATAAACATACCATGAGCTTTACCTTTTTTTACATCCATCTGTGCTTTTGACCAGTCTTTGCTATGTAAAGCACAATCATAACTAAGATCTAAACATATTGCACGAATAATGTCTGCTGCAGGGCCAGCTACATAACTACCTATTTGATAACTAAAAGGCGGAAAATCCTGTGTAACAAATTCTAAATCATATGCTTTGGTTGAAGAAACGCTAATTAACAGACAAAATAATGCTGATAAAAAAGATGTCATTAAAACTTTTTTTTTCATTTCTATCCTCTTTATTTGGGTTTATTTTTTTTAATAACAAAATTATATTCAGAAATTATAAATCAGTTCAAAGATTAATTGTCAATAGTTTAGTTTATAAAGATATATTATTTTATCTTTTATTGGTTAAACTGAAATGACAAACGTTGTTGCATATCAAGAACTTCTTTATATAAATGCTTCATCTCTATCTCTAAGTTATAATCCACATTAGTGTTCAGGTCCAATACTGTTTTTTTTAAATCTTGCTGATTTAAAAAGAGCATTTTATTTATAACAGAAAACAAATTTTTTTCCATTTTTGTAATATCATTATTGTTTTTTTTCGTCATTATGAGCATATTTTTAAGATAATCAGAAGCCAGATAATTTATTGTCTGTTGAAAAGTTGGTTTAGATGTCTCAAGGGAGCCTGATTTAGCATAAGAGATACTATAAAAACTTGTCACTAATATGATACAAATAATTATAACAAATTTTTTATAATTATTACATACAAAAATTTTTGTATTCATAATCAATACTTTCACAGATTTATTTTTTATTATATTTTTTATATATAGCATTGTACTTCATAATATGCAAATATTAAGCAAATAATTGCATTTTGAAAACTTATGAGTTATGAATTATTTATGATTTACGTACAAAAAAAATATATTTTTTTTATAGTCTTTTTAGTTCTAACTTTGTTTTTTAACAATGTTAGTGCCATGACTATTCAGGAAGAAATCGAACTGGGCAAAATTTTTATTAGAAAGGTTAAGTCACAACTTCCAATAATTGAGGATCAAGATATATTAGAATATGTAAGATATGTAGGTAATCGTTTACTTGAAAATGTACCTGAAAAAAATTTTGACTTTAATTTTTATGTAATCCGAGAACAAACTTATAATGCCTTTGCTGGTCCTGGGGGACATGTTTTTATTCATTCTGGTTTATTGGAAAACATGACCGATGAACTGGAATTAGCTGGAATTCTGGCTCATGAAATAGCTCATGTTATATGTCGTCATATTTCAGAGAGAATTGACAGATCAAAAAAAATGAGTATGGCAACTTTAGCAGGAACAATTGCTGGTATTTTAATTGGTGGTAATGTTGGAGCTGCTATGATTTATGGATCAGCAGCAGCACAACAAAGTATGTTTTTAGCATATACCAGGGAAGATGAAAGAGAAGCTGATCAGAATTGTCTTAGATACTTAAGAGATGCAGGTTATAATGGTAAAGGATTACTTAGCAGTCTTAAAAAAATTAGAAAAGTCAGCTGGATTGATACCAGTGATATCCCCACATATATGATGACTCACCCTGCAATAAATGAACGTCTTGCTTATATTGATACTGCATTGTCTGCTAACCCAGAATTTAGCCAAAAAACTAAAGATATAACACCTTCTCTTTTTAGAAAAATTAATATAAGATTACGAGCCTTATATGGAAGCAGTCATCAAACTAAACTATTTGCTTTACACCTAAAAAAAAGTCCAGATGACTTTTTGACTCGCTATGGATATGGCCTCAGGCTGGCAGTTTCTGGAAAAAGACATGATGCTATAAACGAACTTAAAAAAGCTTTACAAATTAGACCTTTTGAAGCTGATATTTTGCGAGATACAGGAATTACTTACTTTTATGATGGTCAATATAAAGACGCTATGAAATACTTGCAAAGCGCAAATGATATAGCTATAAATGATATTGAGTGCCAATTTTTTTTAGGTCGGACAAGTGAAAAATTGGGGCAAACAGAATTTGCTGTTCAATTATGGGAACGTATTTTAGCAATCCATCCAAACCAAAATAAACTTCATTATTATCTTGGGAACCTTTATGGGAAGAAAGGCAATACTTGCGATGCACATTATCATCTTGGATTATTTTATGAGAGAAAAAATAATATAAGACTTGCAAAATTTCATTTGAAAAAAGCATTAAATGCCACAGATAAATCCTCAAATAGATATAATGAAATTGAAAAACTACTTAAATCAATAAAACATCCTGATCCAAAAATGAAATCAAAAGAAGTTGGTTTAAGGAGACATTAATTTTTTTGTAATGATTTCATTGTTTCAACTTGTTGATTGTAAAAGGAAATAACCTCTCTACGATTTAACATCCCTAAAAGTATTGTTTTATCGTTTTCTTCAACAACTGGTAAATTATCAATATTATTTATAGTCATCTTTTTAAGAACTGAGTTTAAATCGTCTGAAAGACATGTTGTAATAATATCTGTCTTTGCAATATCTTTCATAACAACCAGGTTCTCAATGTCAGGTTCAAATAAAACTGATCGAACATCTGTACTTGAAAAAATTCCAGTAAGCAGACCTGATTCATTTATTACAGGAAAATAATGTTGCTTTGTTTTTGAGAAAAAATCTTTGAAATCTAAGAATAACATTTTTTCTGGAATGCATTTAACTTGTTTGATACGATCTTTTAAATCTGACACGTGTATTTCTTGTAAAACATCCACAAAGAAGGTTCCTGAATGTGCAGGAGAATGCATTTTGTTTTGTACTTGTTTTTCATATATTGTCCATTTTCTAGAACAAAGATATGCTAAAGAACAAACTAAAAGGCTTGGCAAAAGTAGATGATACGAATTTGTCATTTCGCTTACAAAAATAATAGTTGAAATAGGTGTATTTGAAACAGCTGTAAAAAAGCCAGCCATTCCAACAATTACAAATGCTCCTGGTTGTGTAACAACACCTGGCATTAAATGATTAAATGCCAGACCAACAGCCCCTCCCACTGCTCCACCAATTACAACTGATGGACCAAATACCCCACCACTTCCACCAGAACCAATAGAAAAGGATGTTGTTAAAATTTTGCCAAATGCCAAAGCCAATAAAAAAGGAATGGAGAGTTTACAAAAAAGAGCTTGTTGAGCATAACCATATCCAAATGCAAGAGTATAAGGAAGAAAAAAACCAATAATACCGGTGCAAAGCCCGCCTATAAATGGTTTAAAATGATTGGGTATTTTAATTTTCTTGAATAAAGCTGTAACTCCATAAAACGATTTAATATAAACAATACCCATAAAAACAAGAATAAAAGCAAGAACAATATATGGTCCTAACTCCAAAGGATTTTGAAAAACAAAATCAGGCGATTCAAATAAAGACCCCCAACCAAAAGTTAAACAAAACAAGCAATATGCAACAACAGAAGACATTCCTGCAGGAAGAATGACCTCAGATTCAAATTCAGGATCTCGATATAAAACTTCTGCTGCAAACAAAGCTCCTGCCAGGGGAGCTCTAAAAATACTACCAACACCTGCCCCAATACCAGCGGCCATCATTATTCTTCTCTCCCGATTGGATAGATTTAATTTTGTAGCAAGAAAAGAACCAAAACCTGCCCCGATTTGAGCAATAGGCCCTTCACGTCCCCCTGAACCTCCTGTTGTCAGTGTAATTGCTGAGGCAATTGTTTTTATAAATGGAACCCTGCTGCGCATATAGCCTCCTTTACGATGATAGGCATTAATGGCAGCATCTGTACCATGACCTTCAGCTTCTGGTGCAAAGGTATAAACCAACCATCCACTGACTAAACCACCCATAGCTGGTAATATTAATAGTAACCATTTATTAAAAGTTGTGGTTGTCTGTTCTAATAAGTGATGTTCGCCTGCAGGTGCGGGTGGTCGATATCCTGCAAACATATCCATAAAAAAATGAACACCAAGCTGGCATAGTAAGTGAAAAATTATTGAGCCTAATCCTGCTATTAAGCCAATGGCAATAAAATATATAGTCCATCGACCGACATAGGCAACACTTTCTGATTTTTTTGATACTTTAAATAAGCGCATTTTTTGCATCTTTAACCGATAAATTTTATAAGGATTTTTCGAAAAATCTATTAAATTTTTCACGAATTCATTGAATTATAAAGACATAAATAATAAATACAAATTTGAAACTTGCTTTTATAATCTTTTGAAATTGTTTTTGCAAGTTTATTTGGCGGATTTTTTTGAAAAAAATCTAACTGATATCATAATCAAAATATCGAATATTTTATTCTTTAAGATTTAATTTTGATAAATTGAGCTCTTCTCCTGAAAAGGTTGTATTATATTAGTTCAATTAAACTGAAAATAATTATCCCAGGTGTTATCCAGTTTTATGCAGGCATCATCCAAAGGTATAGCCTTCCATATTTCTTCTCCTTTTTCATTCTTTTCTTTTGTCTGACATAACTCAAGTTCTTTTAATTTTCGCACAGCATCTTTAATTTCAAAATCTATAAATGTATCATGCTCTTTTTCAAACCATTGTTCAATGACATTGTCTAAATCTGATATTGTTAAGCCATTCTCAGAGCGGATTAGAAAAAAATAACCTAAAATTGCTTCTTTACATTCTTCTTCTTCAGCATCGTTTATTATTTGATGAAATACACCAGCGTTATTATCCAGGTTTTTAAAATAAAGATTATCACCTAAAACTTTCATAAATTTAATTTTTCGATTTTTATAACTATTCCAATGATTAAAAAGAAAAGCACAAATTGCTGCTAATGCACTTACACCTCCAACCATATATGATATTTCAGTAGGCCCAATAGAAGGAACACTACCTCCAGTGATAATAAATGAACGTGTCAAAAACCATAGAACAGATAGCATTGCTATTAGTCCTGCACTTGCTTTCAAAGCTACAACAACTCCACCTCCTAAAGCACAGCCGATCATTAAAAGTATATCTTTAAATTTCATTCTCACTTGAGTATTAGGAAGCATCATTTCCATGTCAGCTTTTGGAATATTTTTAAAAAGTTTAATAATCATACTTGCAGGTTTGAATTTCAAATCTTTTCTATTTTGAGATGCAAAATACTTTTCATCTTTAAATTTTATGAGCATAGCGACCCTGTCAAAAACTTCAATAATTGAAGTTTTGTTTTTACCAAAAAATCTTTTTATCTCAGTTTTTTCTTTTCTAAGGCCTTTACGATATATGAGTTGATTTTCAAAATCATTAAAATCTACAAATAAATTTATTTTAAACAAAGATTCTTTTTCCATTGCGTATTTTAGATCATCTTGAGTAATTTGTTCATAATTTGCATCATTTAAAATTTCTTTAAATTTTTTTAATAGATTTTTTTCACATTTTTTTATCTCATCATCAGAATAAACCTTTTTCGTTTTGGTCATCTTATCAGGATTTAAAGGGTAATAGTTGTCTTTTAGAAACTCTATTTTTTTATGGAATTGAAAATGGTATATACATTCAATAAGTTTGCACAAACTTTTGAATTTTTTCTTTTCCAAAGGCTTAAAAAACACATCATTACATAAAAGTTGTACAATTTCAGTTTTTTGAAAAGGAATAAATCGTTCTCTGTCTTTATATTCAGCCATTTTATTAATCTCTTAATTTTTTGTTATTAAATTTATAAATTTAGTTTAAAAAAGAATCAAAAAATATTTACAAAAAATGCTTTTACTATATTATTAATGGTTTGAAAATATAAATTTATTTTTAACAAATATTATAATATGGCCTTGATCATCGTTTCGGCCATTTCTTTTGGAGTCCACATCTTTAGATGTGGGAGTGACGTCCAAATCTAAAGATTTGGACTCCAGTTTTGACATCACAGAGATAATTTTTTAAAAATTATTCTTAAAAAAAGCATCTCGCGAAGGCTGATTATCTATATTATTTTGTGATGGAATTGGTTGAGTCCCTTCTTTAAAGCATTCATAAAAAATGTTTTTAGTACTGGGACTTGCAAGGGTGCCAGTTTCAGCATCAATTTTTGAAAAAACAACTCCTGGAGGGATTGGAAATTTTCGGGCTGTTTTTCCAGAAAGAATATTTTCCATAAAAGAAAGCCATATTGGGATAGCAGCACGAGCCCCTGTCTCTTTTTTACCAATAGATTTTGGTTTATCAAACCCAACCCAAACACCTGTAATATAGCGTGGTGTATAGCCTATAAACCAGGCATCATAGAAATTGTTAGTTGAGCCTGTTTTACCTGCTATAGGTCGTTTTAATGACTTAACTCTTTGAGCTGTTCCATTCTGCACAACACCTTCGAGCATATTTGTAATACAGTATGCAGTTGATGCTTCAATAACTCTTTTCTTTTCTGGTTTTGCTGGTAATGGAATAGCTTGTTTTGACTGGTTTTCAATTTTTTTTATGCAAACAGGTTGAATTAAATATCCTGAACTCGCAAAAACACCATATGCCTGAATTAGCTCCATTAATGAAACCCCAGATGAACCCAGAGCAATAGATAGATCTTTTTGTATTTGTGATGAAATTCCCATTTTTTTAGCATAATTTATTACATTTTCAATACCAACTTTTTGAAGCAACTTTATAGTAACCAGATTTCTTGATAATGCAAGCGCTCTCCGCAAAGTAGTTGGACCATAAAAGGTTTTTTCAAAATTATTCGGTTTCCAAATAAAATCCCGATCTTTTTCTTCAACAATAACTGGAGAGTCTATAATTACAGATGCAGGTGTAAAACCTGAATCAAGAGCAGCACTATATATAATTGGTTTAAAAGCTGATCCAGCTTGTCGAATTGCCTGTACAGATCTGTTAAAACGTGACTCAGAAAAGTTGCGACCTCCTACCATAGCTTTAATATGGCCTGTTTCAATATCCATGCATATTAATGCACCTTGAATAGGTTGTTGTGATTTTAAATACTTATGTCGTTTTTCAATTGCAGATAGTCCTTTTTCCAAAGCTGTTTGAGCATATCTTTGCATGCGCATATCCAGTGTGGTATAAATTGTCAATCCATCTGCTGTAAGTGGCTCAGATCCCAATTGATTCTCAAGGTTGATACGAATATATTCTACAAAATAAGGGGCATTTTCAACAAATCGATTACGTCTGGGCTGTATGTTTAGTGGTTGAGCATAAGCTTTACGTGCCATTGAATCTGTAATATATCCATCGTTAAACATTCTTTTTAAAACATATTTTTGACGCGCTTTAAAATCTTTATAGTTTTTATCTGGAGCATACCTTGCTGGTGCTTGAGGTAGACCTGCCAGAGCAGCGCATTCTGCTATACTTAATTGATTAATTGATTTTCCAAAATAATTTTGCGCGGCAGCTTCAACACCATAAGCTCCATATCCAAGATAAATCTGATTTAAATACAAATATAAAAGATGATCTTTTGAAAAAGCTTGTTCTAACTGGTAAGCTAATATCAATTCCTGTATTTTTCTAAGATATGTTCTATGATTTGAAATAAGAAATGAACGTGCTGTTTGTTGTGTTATAGTACTTCCTCCTTGTACAACTTTGCCAGCAATTAAATTTTTAATAAATGCACGAACAATACTTCTAAAGTCATATCCTTTATGTTCATAAAATCTTGAATCTTCTGCTGAAAGAAATGCCTGGATTAATCTCTTTGGAATAAGCCTTAGTGGTTTTACAAATCTTCTTTCCTGATAAAATTCTGCAATAACATTTTTATGTGTATCAAGTACCTGTGTTGTCTTTTTAGGATTGTAGTTTTTTAATGATGTAAAATCAGGAATATTTTGTTTTAAAACATATAAAAAGCAGGCAAGTCCTAATATAATAATAAAACAAAGAGTAAATCCCCATAAAATAATAGCTTTTATCAATGAACGTAGCCATTTTTTTTTAGGAGGATGTTGTTCTTCAGCAGTTTCTTCTACTTGTTTTTTTTCAGCTGGTTCTTCTACTTTTTGATTGATTTCGTCTTGTGTTTGTTCATTGACGTCAAGTCTTAAGCTTTGAGCTTTATCTTCAGCAATAATATCGTCTGGCATTTCTGCAAAAGAATACTGTTTTTTAGAAATTACTTGTTGCTCAGATGACATAAACAGCAAATTGGGTTTATTATTATCTTTTTCTTTGTCTTGAGTATTCATTTTTTGTTATAAAACAAGGTGTTCAATGAAGCTAATAAGCTGATTTAAGTTAATACATGGTCTTACTTCATGACAGTGACGACTGTAAGTTCGCATTTCACTATCACCAGTATTCCAAAAACGTTCAGGTTCTGGGTTTAACCAGATTATTCTACAACAATGATTGCGGATTTCTTCTAAAATATGAGCTTGTGGATTCAGGTAATTGGATCGGCCATCACCAACAATAATAAAGGTTGTTTTTAGATTCAGGCAATCCATATGATTTTTATAAAACTGACGTAGTGTTTCACCATAGTCAGTATATTCCTGATAATTTATATCAGGGTGATTCATGACTTTTTCTATAGCATTGTTAATATCATATCTATCAAAAATTTCAGTAACATCTTTTAAACCAGAAACAAATACAAAGCTTTTAACCTGGGAAAAATATTCCTGTAATGAATAAATTAAATTGAGCATAAATCTGGCAGCTGAAAAAACTGAGCCTGAAACATCGCATAAGGTGACTATTTTTCCTTTTCTTGGTGGACGATTACGAAAAATCAATCGCATAGGAACACCTTGATATTTATCTGACCTGCGCAAAGTTTTTTTTATATCAATGGTTCCTTTACGCATAGCTGCATATCTTCGACCTATGACATCTTTTAATTTTCTAACCAAAAGTTTAACAACATCTCTCATCTCCATAATTTCAGAAGGTGAAAGAGAGGAAAAAGGTATTTCTCCTAAATTTTTTCTATGTTTTTCCTGACTACGAACAATCTTTACATGTTCATTATCAAATGTTAGATCATCTCTAAGCATCTGATTAGCCATTTCTAAACGCTTATTGAGTAAATTAGCAGTTGCTTCAATATCTTGTTTTGAATGATTATCTCCCTGAAAAGTAGCAATACGAGAACGAACCTGATTGATTGTTAACATAATTGAAAGGCGAAGATTAAGAGCTCCCATGTTTGACTTAACAGCCTGATTCTGCTTTTCAGAAAGAGTTTGTATTTTGTTCATCTGTTTCAGGTAAGAATCAGGGTCATCAAAAATAAAATCAATAATAGAATCTTCTATGTTATCTTTGTTGTTTGATTTCAAGAATTCCTGAAATTCAGACTTTAAAGGAGGGCTATCTGAAATATTATTTATATCTATATCTTGTTTAAGTTGATGAAAAAAAAGATCATACAATTTTTCAAATTGAGGTATGAGACGATAAGATTTTATAAAATTAGTCTGAAGAACAGCTTTAAATTGATTTTCATCTAGCATATCAATATGAGAGAGTTGATCCATACAATCAATAACTTCTGATGTAGCTATTGCAAGTCCAGCAGAACGACAACAATTAACAAAAAGTGCTATATTTTCAATCATTTTTCTTTTTATGCCTCAAGTTCATTTACTATAACCTTTGATTTTTGAAGTATAGGGCCTATTGCTCCTAAACGATAGCCAGGTGCTAATACTTCTACAATTATTTTATTTTGCAATTCGGTGCGTTTAACATTGCTTTGCATTTCATGCAGATCTGAATCAAATATCGTGGCTTCAGATTTAATGGTTATTTCCTGAATATTAGCTACAGACAATAGATTTTTTTTAGTTTCAACAAAAAGAGGTTCAACAGGTTTTTCAGTAGAAACCATTTGTGAATATTTTTCTTCTATTTCTCCAAGTGTATTATTTATAAAAACAAATAAATCATCAACGATAAAACTATCCAGCTTTTTAGAAAGTGTTTTTTCATTTGTAAACATTTTAGGTAAGCAGGCCGCTTTTTCATCATTATATTTTTTTCTGAGTTGTTCCAGATGAAAATCTACTCGTTCTTGATATATCTGAAGAGGGTCTAATGATTTCCAGGGCCCTTTTTTTAATTGTTTTTGTTCTTTTAACCGAGTTTCTTCTTCAATATCCTTATAACTAATATTGTTAATATTTTGAATAAAGCCTTCTGAAGATTCAGATAAAACAGGTGGATAAAAGGCATATCTATCTCTAATAATAATAAATTTATTTTTTAATTTTTCAACTTCCTGTGCTATCCATTCAGCATTTTGCTCTGACATATCCTTTGGGATTAAGCGATTGAGGTGAGATTCAATTTGAAGTAAAATATCAACACGTTCCTGAAAATCTTTAGAAAACTTTTGTTTAATGGTTTGGGTGGTTAGTTTTTTATCTTGATTCAAAATATCAAATAAGCGACAGGCAGCTCCTCGAGCACGTTCAAAGGGGTCAACCATTTGCATATGCTCACAGCTGGTTTTTGTATTATTTATCATTTGTTTAGCTTTAGAATATTCAGATTGGAATTCTTGAGCTTTCTCCAGTTCATCCAGAATTAGCTGTCTTTTTTCATCTGTCCAGTCCAAAAAATCCTGAAGCATTTGATCCAAAGCTTCATTTTTTTCTTTTATTTCTTCAGCAAGTTCATCAATTTTGTTTATAAATTTACGTTCAAGTTGTTCACATCTAAGTTTTGCCCAGTCATATCTTTTTTCAACATAAGAATAATTTTTTTCTAAACCTGGGATATTCATTTTATCAATAGTTGTTTTGATATAATTGGCTTCATTTCTAAAGGATTCAATAGTCATTTTTAATCTCTGAATATCCATTGAATATTGCTGAGTATTAAAACTAAGGATATTTAAAACGTCATCTGAAATCCCAAGATTCTCACGAACCAATTTTACAGCAGTATCAATAAAATTTTCCATAAGCTCATCAGTGAGTCCAAGGCGTGTTTTTAATGCATGGTCTGTCAATCCCAAACGTTGCATTAACAAATCATCAGTAAGTCCCATTTGTTTTTTGAGCCTTTCTATTTGAGCCATATCCATTGGTCCATCAAAAGAAAATTTATTCTGTTGCCCACGAGAACCAGCATTAAATCTTTCAACCATAGGAGTTTTCATACCAAAAGGATTGCCTGGTCTTGGAGAAGTTGTTCTATATTTATTGACATCAAATTTGCTAATATCAAATTTTTTATCTATAAATTTTATTTTTTCATTTTTCCCTCGAGGATAGACTTTAATGCTTCCAAATTGTTCGTATTCTCCCAAAGTGTTTGTTTGAACTTCAAAGATTAAAAATAAATCTTTAGCTGCATCAATGGAAGAAATATAATATAAAGGAAAATTGTCTCCCTTTCGAATTCTGATTCTACCACCAGTTTCTTCACGTACCTGCCTTTTTTCAGTACTTGTAACACGAACAAATAAAAGTGCTGATTCAAATTTGTCATAAAATCGTTTAATTTCAAATTTAACCATCACAGCATTTCCATTTCGGTTATCATAAAACTGTTTTAACATGATGGAATCTTCATCTATTTCAGCAATTGCAAATTTATTCAGTTTTACTATCATCTTTCCTATCCTGAATTAAGTTTTTAAATTAAATTAAATTTTATTTTTAATGATGATTAACAAATCCAGAATTATTGGTCAAGTTTGAAAACTTGTGTAAGCTTATTTTTGACTCTTTATAATATCTCTACGAGCATTTATGGTATTTTATGAGGTAATTTGAAAAGATAAATGTCATATTATTTTTTTTGGTAAGCAAGAGTTCCTCTTATGGGCTTCAAACAAGCAATATTTAGAAATACTTTTCATTATATAGTTTTTCAGGATTTTTTAAATAAACGTTGAAAACGTTTACCAAGTTTGTTTTCTTTCAATTGGAGATTTTCATTCTTCAAGGTTTTTATCATTTCAAACAAGACTTCTACATGCTTTGAATATAATTCTTTTTGATTTTGAAAAATTTGCTGGTATGCTTCAATTCGTTGATAATCATTCATTCTTTTTGATCTTGAGTTTGACTTAATTTTATGCATCCTATAATAAAACATTATTTCTGGAATTTGACAAACTTTTCGTCCCAGACTCAATATAGACAACCAAAAATCATAATCCTCAAGGCCATGAACCATATTGGTATTATAGCCACCAACTTTTTTCCAGTCTGCTTTTCTAAAAAAACTAGCTGAAAAAATAATATTAGCAGAAAGCATGCGTTCCATAGAAAATTCAGGTAAATCCCATTTACCTTCTTTTTTGCCAAAATTACCTGCCTGACAATATACTATACCAACTGATAAGTTATTATCTAATACTTCAACACCTTTTTTACAATAATTGTTACCAATTTTATCGTCAGCATCAAGAGTAAGAATATATGGAGATTTTGCATTTTCAATTCCTATATTGCGAGCTGTGGAAACACCTGAATTTTCGATATTTATAACTTTAATTAAAGAATTATCGTAAGCATTTATTTTATTGATTGTTGTAGAATCTGTTGAGCCATCATTGACAATGATAATTTCAAAATCTTGTAATGTTTGCCCTAATACAGAGTTAACAGCTTCATCAAGAAACTCTCCATGATTATAACATGGTATAATAACTGATACTTTTGACATAATTGAATAGTCCTAAATAAAAATAAATTAAACCAAAGGCTCAATTTTGATTGAACTCAATAATAATTTTAAACAGTTTAACTTATATCATAAGTGTTATTTTATCACAATAAACTATTTTTCGGGTGCAATCCCATTAAGTTTAATGTAATAATACCAAAAAAGAATTGGGATTTCTCCCTTGTTAAGGGCGCATCTAATGGATGGGGGAAGAAGTATTGTTGCGTTAGAAACAATTTTTATTTCTTGTGGAAATGTGTAATCCCTGATAATTAGCGCAATCATTCAATGGATAATACAATAAAAAGGTTCATAATTATATGGCAGCCTCAAAAGACATAAATTTATCTTATTTTAAAGGCACTCATGAAAAAATTGGCATTGAACAAGGCGAGCAATTCAAAGATTTGATCCATTTGGCACGTCAGATTCTTTTTGATTCTGAAGAACTTCAATTAATGGAAAAAAGTTATAAAAAGCCACGCTTTATTTCATCAGACTTATTTGTAAAAATAGCTGAAAAACTATTTGCTTTTTTATATATGCCAGATATAAAAAAGTTTTATCCTGAACAATATAAACGAATGACAGGTATTGCAAAAGGAGCAAATGTCAGCCTTGGATTTATTAATTTAATGACCTATTGTGAAGTTGAATTAAATAAGGTTGATTATGTCATTGGAGGCTGTTCATGTGTTGGAATACCAGGACAATTTTCAGCTAATGGTGAGCCAATGATTATAAAAAACTTTGATTATCCTGTCCATTTTAAAGAATTATATACTACCCGTCTTGATAAGCCTAAAAATAGATTTACAGTTTTAAATGCATCTGTTGCACCTATTGCTGGAAATCATGATGGTATCAATGAACATGGCCTTTCAATAACTTATAATTATGGTTTTGGACAGGATAAGCCCACTTATAAAGTTCCAATTACAATAATTGTTCAAGAAGCATTAGAAACCTGCAAAACAACTCAAGAAGCCATAGATTTTATTTCTTCAAGCAAAAGAGTAGGTGGAGCTCTTTTAATGATTTGTGATTCCTGTGGTGATCTTCGAACACTTGAAGTATCAAGCACTCTTTCAGAACAACGTTTGCCAATTAATCAATTATTGGTAAACACAAATCATTACCTTACCAAAAAAATGGCTCATATTGATATTCCTTCAAATGCGTACTATTCTGAAAATAATGTTAATGCACTAGGAGGGAAACGTTTTAGAGAGTCCAGCGAAAAACGTTTTGAACGAATAACATCCTTATTAAAAGATTGTGATAAAATAGATGAGAAACAACTTATTGATGTCTTTAAGGATCATGGCCCTGAAAACAAGCCATCTATGAATTCCATCTGCATGCACTCTGATTACTATTCAACCACATGCTCGATAATATTTTATCCTTTTAAGAAAAAGATGAAAATTATGTATGACAATCCATGTGTTGGAAAATATCAGGAGTTATTTATTCCATCCCAGTAACTGAGTTTATGGGGCATTTTCATTTATAGGAGACAATATGAAAGAAAAAAAAATTCTACCAGTTGAAGAAATGGTTGCATATGAAGAATTTACCGATAGAGTTGAATTACTCAGAGAATTAGATTCATGGATAAAAAATATCCATAGAATGGCAGCTTCCAGCACTGCAATCATTTCTCCACGACGCATGGGGAAAACTGCTTTGCTTGATCGACTTGTAAACACTGTATTTTATAAACCAGAATATAAGGTCGCGCCTTTTTATTTTCGCATGAAAAGAGAAGATATAACCCTTCATCATTTTCTTCTGGAGTACGCCACAACTTTTTTTCGTCAATATATAGCGTATTGCCTTCAGGATCCAATATTGTATGCCAATAAATCAGTTACATTAATTGAATTATCTGATTATTCAGGTACAAACAAAGCAGTAAATCACGCAAAAGACTTTATTAAAAGTTTTTTAAAGATGTTTCAAGGTTCAAAATATGATGATGCCAGGAATCTATGGGAGGCTTTTGTTGTCGTACCAGAAAGATTGGCATCCTTTTCTGACGTTCGAGTTGCAGTTATTATTGATGAATTTCAAGATATGAAATTTTATGTGCATAATGTGAATGAAGAACAGTTGAAAAATATCAGACTGGAGCGAAACACAAATCCTGATTTAAAAGGAACAGATCTGACAGCCACTTATGAGCGCCAATCACAAAGCCGAAAAGCTCCCATGCTGATAACTGGTTCTGCTGTCACCCTTATATTTAGAACAGTGATGGGTGGACCATTAGGAGGACGATTTGATTTTCTATATCTCAAACCATTGTCTATTCCTGATGGCGCAGCATTGTTGCAAACTCTGTTGTCTTTATATTCGCCTGAAACAACGATTACTCCTGAAAATGCTTTATATGCAAGCATGCAAATCGGTGGGCATCCTTATTATCTTTATTGCCTGTGTGTGTCCCGAAATGAAAACAAACAATTTGATAGCCACAAATCAATTGATAACCTGATCCGCTATGAAATTGAAAAAGGTAAAATTTATGGTTTCTGGCAGACTCACTTTGATAATAACCGCAAACATATCAATTCTGACAATGATGAAGAAACTGGAAAAAAAATCCTGTATTTTTTTACTCAATATAATAATCAATCGGTAAACATTAATACAATTGCAAAAGAAATAAATATTCCCAAAAAAAGTGTAGAAGAAAAAATAGAAAAACTTCATTTAGCAGACCTTGTATATCGCAGTGCTGCTAAATACTACTCTTTTAACGATATATGTTTAATGCGTTATATCAAATTTGTTTATGAACATGATTTAGAAGATGTTATACAAGTTGATTTAAGCCAACAACATCTTTTTAATACATTAAAAGGACAATTTTTAGAAATGGTGGTTCAGATCACCATGATGAAATTCAATAATGAACCTATTGATGGCAATTTTTTTGGCAAATCAGAAACAATTCATGTACCCTTGTTTCAAGTGGTCAATTCAAAAGTAACGAAAGCTGTTCGCAGCAAACAGTATCAAATTGATGTTGTTGGTATGATTCGCGGTCAAAATAAATATTGGCTTTGTGAGTGTAAATATACACAAACAAAAATGGGAATGAAACAGGTAAAAAAGTTAGAAAATGCTGCAAAGATTTTTCAACAAGAAGCTAAAGATGAAGGACGACCCATTCCTGATGTCACTCTATGGATCGTTTGTACAGGAGGTTTTACCCAGGCTGTTTATAAACATATTGCAAATAAGCAAAATTTTTATATGTCAGATCATGAAGGGATAAATAATATTTTTGCATCTTATGGGGGGAATTATAAAATCCCTGTGTTTAATCGTTCTTAAATATCCCAAAATAAGTATTTTCGAACGATGAACGATTCAAACAATTATAAACTTTTTCAAGAACAAAATGCCTTTAGAGACGCACGCCTGTGCGTCTCCTAGCAGATAAAGGCTAATATCTTTTGACTCTTTAATTTATAAGGGTTGAATATCAATCTTTAAACGACAGATCTGCATATCAATCGATTTTTACCATAAAAATATATTTTTTTTATGGTCTTAATTCTGGAATCAGTTGAAATGCGCCTCAGCCAATCAAAAAAATTTAATTACTCATACCCGCAAGCTTTTTTAGCCAGTGTATAATCTCTTTCAAAGTAATAGTGTCATCATTATCAATATCACATACATTGGGTCGTGAAGATAAAGTACAAATAGGAATTTTTGTTTCTTTATCTTCCTCAACAATAATATGGTTGAAAGTTACAACCTTATAATCTTCATAATTAATTGAAACATTATATTCTCCAATAGGGACTTCCTCTAAAATATAAGTACCATCTGACTGACTAACAGTTTTATGACCTGTCTCAATAATTTTAATTTCAGCGTTAGAAAGTCCGATTCTTTCATTGTTTTTTATAACAAATAATTGACCAGTGATACTTCCAGACTGCCCTTTTATAGCTCCATAAATAATTATTTTTTCCTGATCAATAAAATTCCATCCTGCTTCCATAACATTGATATCTGTTGTTCCTTCAGGTAAAGGCTCTACTTTTATAATTGTAACAGACCTGGTACAATACCCTGCATTATGATCCAAATCATGATTATAAGGCCATACAACATTTTGGTTTTCTTCCCTGGATGACTGATCTGGTTCTCCTGGAGTTTTCTGGGGTACAATAATACGATAAGGGCCAGATCCATCAAGTTTATTCTCAACATTTAGAACTCCTTGTTCTAAATTGGTTCCATTAACCTGAAGCGCTATCAAAGCTTTCAATCCATTAGTTACAGGAATAATTGAACCGTGAGAAAATGATGAGCAAAGAGGTGCGCTATAATCACACCATAACTCTGCCTCAGGATCATGGTAGTAAGTTGCCTGAGGATAGATCCCTTTTACATGGTATAAACTTGGCTCTTCAACATATTCCAGTGGATGATATGTAGACCATCCATCAGGAGCATAAACAGTTATTCCTGTTGCAGATTCTAAAATATCTGCATCTTCTAATAATACTTCCAGAGGAACTCCAGTATATTGTGCATAATAGTCACCAGATCTGCTTGTATTCATAAGCATAAATTGTGTGTGACTGGGCAATTGACTTAACTCTTGCCTTGAATAAATTCGAAATGGAGCAATTATTTTTTCTGGATCATCTGAAGCATCGCCAGGATTTCTTAATGCTTCAATTTCATTGATATTAGAAAAGCCATCTTTATCTGAATCAAGTGTTTCAATCTTTCTAATAGCACCTTCATTTCGTCCATTTAAGTAATAATCCTTTCCATAAGGATTTAGTGTTTCAACAATATTCCCAGAACCATCATATCCATATTTATAATGGCACCATTGGCAACTCCCCATTGTAATAAATTTTCCAGAATCTGGATACTTTTCATAGCTCCCTCCAGAATGACATAAAGCACAGCTATCCAGTTTTGTATTAGCTTTATTTGGATAAACTTCCAAAAACTTGTCGCTATCTTGTTCATCCATATGATGATATGCTGAAAACGATAGCGAAGCTGATAATAAAATTATAGCCACTAACAAAAGTTTTAAAGTTAAAAGATTTTTTTTCATAACTCCTCCTAAAGAAATTAAAAATTTATTTGAAAACGACATGTAAATGATGTTTCTGATTTCATATACTCAATAGAACCATCTGGATTAATTCTGATTCTCAAGGGATTAGAAATATCAGTGTAGGTATAGTCAATTAAAAACCTGTATACAGGATACCATGCCCAATTTAGAGCAATAGAGTAAGCCTCAGCTTCTTTTGTTGAATTAAAAGAATTACTAATAATCCAGTTAGAATCACCTGAAAAATGTTCTCGCCTTAATGCAATCTGGCATAAAGAATATGAATTTAGTTGCTTACCATTAATATTGGTTTGCCTGGTGTTATTTTGATTATAATACTCATCAATAATATTAATCAAAATAGCAGCATACCATGAATAGAAATTTGCATTGCTCAAATCACCTCTTACAGGTTTTAAATCTATATATTTCAAACGCTTATATTCAAAAAAAAGAGTAACTGGTCCAAAAATAGCACCACTTTCAAAGCACATACGTTTTTTTTTGTTAACATCAAGTAATGCTCCGAATTTTGTATTTGCATTCAATGTATATAAATTTCTTTTTGTTCCTATCATTCCAGTACTTTTAACATTAAGAAGAATATTGTTTAGATCTATACGACCTTCAGTTATGGATATTCCTGAAAAAAAATTATTTAAAAGCGGAATTTTGGTAAAAGAAAAAGGTTTGATGATACAACGAAGTGCCAGTTCAGGATCATCCTTTTGATTACCTCTTGATGAGCCATCAACTCCATCACCATTAAATGATCCCAGATAATAAGAGAAAAAATTATTAAAAACATCTCCAGCAAACATTAATCCAATATCTCGATTAGGTTGCATTGAAAAACCTATAGAACGTTCAGCAAAAGGAAAATCTTTATCATTAATACTCCATTCATAACTAAAAGGCACTTTAAACTGACCAAATTGAACTCTATGTCTGGGAAAAAAGTAATAATTACCAAAAGCATCGGTTAGCTTTCTGGTTTCATTTCCTTGAAGTTCACATTCAAGTTTATAATTCAGCCTTGAAGAAATTTTACCTTCAATATTTAAACGAGCTCGTCTTATGTCAAACCTGCTATCTGCTCTTGCTGAATTTGAAATGCTTCGATAGTCAAATTGAAGTATTCCTCCTGGATAAACAATGAATTCTTCTTCAAAATCTTTAATATCAATTGCCTTGCAGGGTATAATAAAAAAATACAAAATAAAGAATTGGAAAATTACCAATGAATATATAATTGTAATTTTTAAAAAATTTAGCATTTAAATGAGTTTCCTTAAATAAAAAAAAGATTTTATATCCAAATAAGTTTATATTTGTCAATATAAAATTTTATTTATAAAATTATACTTATAAATGCTGAAGAATTACTAATACAAACTTCTTAAGTTTTCTTAATAAAAATTTAAATTAAGAAAATTCCCCATAAACACATATACTCTTTTCCCAAACAAAAAAAATCGGTACATTAATTGCGGATTTTAAATAAATTTAAGAAAGGAGAAAAGGGGGCACATCTCAAAGAGCTGTAGATCAGATGGTATAAAAAGTTTGTCGGTTTTGTTAACAACGTCCCCATTTTATCTAATTTTTCCATTGTATATTGACAGCATATATGCTATCAAAAAAGCATGATCGTTACATTGGATACAAACATATTATATCAGGCTTTGAAAAGTTCTGCTGGTGCATCCTACTTTATTTTGCAATTAATACGAAATAATATGTTGCAATTGGCGTTATCTGTTCCGCTTTTTACAGAATATCAAGCTGTTCTATCTCGAAAAGAATCTCTTGTTGACTTTGGACTTGAACTAAGTGATGTCGATGCTTTTCTTAGATTCATTGCATTTGTTGGCAAACCATTTGATATCTATTATCTTTTTAGGCCAAATCTAATAGATGAAAATGACAACATGATTATCGAGTTAGCAATTACAAGTCAGAGTGAATACTTAATAACATCCAATATAAAGGATTTTAAAAATGCTGAATTAAAATTCAATGATTTAAGCATATTAACTCCAGGAAATTTTGTAAGGAGATGGAAAAAATGCCAAAAACCAATGTATTAACAATTCGTATCCCCTCCGATTTAAAGCACAGAATCAGTTTAGTTGCTGAAAACCAAGGCGTTTCAATCAACCAATTAGCAATGTATATTTTTGCTAAAGAGGTAGGCAACTTAGAAGCCAGCCAAAATTTATCAAAATTTTGGAATGAATTACCTCCTAAAAAAATATATTCAGACTTTGACAATGTAATGGCAAAAGTCAAAAACAAACCTGTTCCAGAATGGGATAAGATTTGAGTGTAACCCAAATGGCTGGTCATAATTCAAAGGAAATAGAGGAAATATAGAGGAAATGGGGACGTTGTTGACAAAGCATACAAACTATCTCTTACCTGGAACGATAAATAATTATTTTAAATTAGAAATAAAACCATTTTGATCATAATAAATTAATTTGTATGTTTTATCAACAACGTCCCCTGTCCCCTGTTTCTGAATTTTTTAACTGTTGTGCTGAAATATGACCTTTTTTCTTTAATAGTTTCTGTCGTTTATATTCTGTTTTTACAAGTGACAGCTTTTGTTTCATCAATTTCATTAGATATTTCATAATCCCCCCCATAAATCACAGATACTCTTTTCCCAAACAAAAAAAATCGGTACATTAATTGCAAATTTTAAAAAAGTTTAAGAAAGTGAATTTATTTATTAATGATATTTACCAGGAGTTTAATATGTGGTTTCGTATAACAATGTTTTTTTTGGTATTATCTGCTTTAATATCCTTAATGGCGGCAGGTACATTATATTACACAAACATTGAAAAAAAAATTATGACTGATGTAGAAAAAAGAATGGATTTTCAAATTGGAACAGCAAGTGATTTTCTTGCAACATTTATCGCAGAAAATTTAAAGACATCAAAAGCATTAGCTAGAATGGAAGCTATTAAAAATTTATTAAAGAATTATAATGAAAATAACCTTATTGAAGCAAATAAAATTTTAAATATTTTTAAATATACTTATGAAGTAGATATTTGTTATTTATTAGATAAAAATGGAGATACAATAGCCTCATCAGAATCAAGCTCTTCTGAGAGTTTTATTGGCAACAATTATTCTTTTCGTCCATATTTTCAGATGGCGATAAAAGGTGAGCCTTATGTTTACATGGGATTAGGAATAACTTCAAATCAAAGAGGTGTTTATTATAGTCAACCTGTACTTGATATATCTTCAAAAAAACCAATAGGTGTTGTTGTAACTAAAAATAAAATTAATAATATTGAAACAAAAATAAGTGTATCTCTAACTGGAATATGGATGTTAGTTGATCCAAATGGTATGATATTCGCCTCAAATATAAGAAACTGGAGAATCAAGTTAATGTGGCCAGTAAATTTTGATTCACAAAAAAAGATTGCAGAAACAAAACAATTTGGTAATTATCCATGGGAAAATATAAAAATTGAAAAACATGAATATGGTAGAATTTTAGATAAGAATAAGCAATGCTATTTAATAAAAGAAACTAATGTTTATAACTTTCCACATTGGAAAATATATTATTTAACGAATATCAATAAAGCATCTCAGTTTTTAACAAATCCACTTCATGAGAACAGAACAATCCTTATTTTTGTAACAGCTTTAATTATTGGTATATTTATTATTTTACTTTATTTTAGAGCAAGTTCAGAATTTAATAAAAAGAAAAAGATGAAAGATGCACTTCAAAGTCAAAATGGTTATTTACTATTATTGCATGAAACAGCAATTAAGCTTGTAAAAAGACTGAATGTAGAAGATTTAGTTGAAAATATTCTTTACCGTGCTGGAACTTTGACCAATACCATGCATGGTTTTTTAATTTTACTTGAAGCAGATAATGATAAATTTGTTTTTAAAGTAGGATTTGGTAAATTTTCTTCAATTATAGGTACAAAAATAAGTATTAATGAAGGTTTATCTGGTGAAGTTTTTAAAACACAAAATCCCACTTATATTTCTGATTATAGTAAATGGTCTAAAAGAATAACTGATCCATTCTTTGATGATATGAAAAGTATTATTTCAGCACCTTTAAAAAGAGGAAACAATGTAATAGGTATAATGGGCTTAGCCCATTTTGAAAATGATAAAGCTTTTGCATTAGATGAAATGGATGTTTTGGAAAAATTTGCTCAATTAGCTTCAGTTGCTTATGATAATGCAAATCTTTATACTGAACTTCAACTTGAGTTAAAGGAACGTAAAAATGCTGAAAAAAAATTAGAACAGTTAAATAAAGAGCTTGAGCGTTTAGCTGTAATAGATGGTTTAACACAACTGGCTAATAGAAGAAAATTTGATGATTATCTTAATCTTGAATGGCGAAGGATGGCGAGAGAAAAAAAACCACTTTCACTAATCTTATGTGACGTTGATTTTTTTAAACAATATAATGACTATTATGGCCATTTGGCTGGTGATGATTGTTTGAAAAAAATTGCAGTAGCAATATCTAATAACACCAAACGAACAGGTGACCTTGCTGCAAGGTATGGAGGTGAAGAGTTTGGAATAATTCTTAGTAATACTCCAATAGAAGGAGCTTTTAAATTATGCACACAAATATGTGAAGCTATTCGTCAGTTAAAAATAGAACACAAAAAATCAACAATAAGTTCATATGTAACAATTAGCGCTGGGATTTCATGCTTAATTCCAGACAATGATATAAAAGTTGATGTGATTATTGACAGTGCAGAT
>Ga0272440_1000652_pt1 | contig 29129 bp, 18 predicted proteins | sample SSMMMBAug17_FD_192440 | JGI IMG/M metagenome (GOLD analysis project Ga0272440, IMG submission 192440) | Marine sediment archaeal communities from Little Sippewissett salt marsh, Falmouth, MA, United States - SSM-MMB-Aug17 | ecosystem: Environmental > Aquatic > Marine > Wetlands > Sediment ... | reverse complement strand
TTCGAACACCATTGAATAGCATTATATTGTTATCCAGGTTACTGGCAGATAATAAATATGGTAATTTAACTGATAAGCAATCCAAGTTTGCAGAAACCGTTCATTCTTGCGGAAATGATCTTTTGTCATTGATCAATGAAATTTTGGATCTGGCTAAAGTTGAAGCTGGAAAAATGGAACTTCACCCTCAAGATGTTCATTTGAAAATGATTGCCAAAAAAATGAAGCAATTTTTTTCAGCCACTGCCAAAGAAAAAAATATTGAATTTAATACATCTCTGTCTGATGATTTACCGCTTCAAATCTATACCGATATTCAAAAAGTCGAACAGGTGATCAAAAATTTATTATCCAATGCGTTCAAATTTACCAGCAAAGGAGAGATTCGACTTGATTTTATGAAAGCCGATAAACTGCCACTGAAACCTGAAAAAATGGATCCCGATCAAACCATTGCAATACAAATTATTGATACTGGAGAAGGTATACCTGAAGATAAAAAGAATATTGTTTTTGAGGCATTTCGCCAGGCAGATGGGACAACAAAACGAAAATATGGCGGTACAGGTCTTGGACTTTCCATCGCACGTGAGTTTGCTCGCATTTTAGGTGGAGAGATCATCCTGGAAAGCACTCTTGGTAAAGGCAGTACTTTTACGTTGTTTTTACCCATTCGATATAATGGGGCTACGGTAATTGATCGAAAAATAATTCCTTCAATCGATCCCAAAATAACTGACCCCAAACAAATGACCTCCTTTACATCAAAAGAACCCACCCTTTTTCAAGAATCAGTAACGCCCGCCCCCTTATCATTTAAGCCCAGCAATCTTTTTGTCAAACAACCCAAACAGCGAAACGAAACAATATCAACCTCTGAAAAATCATCAACAGATAAAAAAGAAAAAACCTTACTGATTATAGAAGATGACCAGAATTTTGCCATGTATCTTAATGAAATGGCGTTAGAAAAAGGCTTTGAGCCGATGATTGCCTCAGATGGAGAAACCGGTCTGGAATATGCTCAGGAATTCAAACCAGATGCTATTTTTTTGGATGTTATGCTACCCGGTATGGATGGCTGGATGGTTTTGGAAAAATTAAAGAAAAACGATTCATTAAGACATATACCGGTTCATTTTATAACCTGCTCTACACCTGAACGTCAGAAAGAAGCGCTAAAAAAAGGTGCCATTGGATATCTTAGCAAACCCATTGATAAAAAAACATTGGATGAGATTTTCCTTAATGTTGAAGTGTGTATATCAAAATCAATCAAAAATCTTTTGGTCGTAATGAATGATGATGTCATTAGTATGAGTATTATGGAAACAATTGGTGATCCAGATATATTGACAGCTTCTGTTTCAAATGGTCAGGAAGCTTATGATATGCTTAAATCAGCCACATTTGATTGTATTATTTTAGATGTTGATTTGCCGGATATGACCGGTATTCAACTCTTAGAAAAAATTCGTCAAACAGACGACATTCGCCAAATTCCAGCAATTATTTTTACCAATAAATCACTTTCATCTGAAGAAATGAAAGCCTTGGATGAATATGCTCAAAAAATTATTATCAATGAGACAGGCTCTGAATCATTTGATCGTCTGATGGATGAAAGCATGTTGTTTTTGCATAAAATTAAAACAAAACTGCCACAAATCCCACCAAAAAAGGAACGTAAATCACATAAGCGCGATTCGATGTTCAAAGGTAGAACGATTTTACTGGTGGATGATGATATGAGAAATGTATTTGCCGTGTCCAGTGTTCTTGAAGAAAAAGGTATTAATATTGTTGTTGCTGAAAATGGCAGAGAAGCCATTGAAAAACTCAAAAGCAATCAAAAAATTGATCTGATCATTATGGATATGATGATGCCTGAGATGGATGGCTATGAAGCCATGAGAGAAATTCGAAAACTCAAGCAATTTAAAGAAGTTATCATACTTGCACTAACGGCTAAAGCCATGCGCGGTGATAGAGAACGATGCATTGAAGCTGGTGCAAATGATTATATGTCTAAACCTGTTGAACCCGATAAATTAATGTCAATGTTACGCGTCTGGTTGTATTAGCTAAATTGATTATCAGGAAACCATTTGAATAAGGATTAGCCATGAACAGCACAATTCACCCCATTAAAATACTATTGGTCGATGATCGACCTGAAAATTTATTATCACTTGAAAATTTGCTGAAATCACCAGAAATCAAAATTGTCAAGTCAACGTCCGGAAATGAAGCCTTAGGGCTTATGCTGCGTAATGATTTTGCATTGGTGCTATTGGATGTTCAAATGCCTGAAATGGATGGATTTGAGGTCGCTCAGCTGATGAGAAGCAGCACGAGGACACGACATATTCCAATCATATTTATAACGGCCATCAACAAAGAGCAACGTCATGTTTTCAAAGGATATAAATCCGGTGCCGTCGATTATCTTTTCAAACCACTCAATCCAGAAATTCTCCGAAGCAAAGTGAATGTTTTTATTGAATTGTACAAAAAGCAAAAAACAGTTGAAAAAGCGACACATGCCTGTAACACAGCTTTAACAGGCTTAAAAAAAACTGAAAGAATATTGCGCAGAAGAGATATTCTTTTGTCTGGTGCGAATAAGGCTGCTGATTACTTACTGGCTGCTAACTGCTGTGCTGATGGTATCATTTCTGCCATGACATCTCTTGGAAAAGCAACAGATGTTGATCGTACATTTATTTATGAATTACGAAAAATTGACGGATTCTCCTGCCTGATGAATCTTTGTTATGAATGGTTTAAAGATGATCAATTTGTGTTGTCAAAACGAAGCGATCATTTTCTTCAAAAACATTTATTAAAAGAATGGCAGGATCAACTGGAAAATGGTGAATGTATTGTGGGTACATTCAGTTCTTTTAGTGAATCCGAAGCAAGAATACTCAAACAAAACAATATTTTATCGTTATTAATCATTCCTATTTTTGTTGAAAAACAATTGTGGGGTCTGCTCGATTTTGAAGATTGCCAAAGCGAATACCAATGGTCTGAATCTGAAATATCCATTTTAACATCAGCCACCAGAAATATTGGCAATACCATTATGCGTTTTCATGTAACTGATTTACGTGAAGCTTCGCGTTTGGAAATAGAAAACATGAACTGTGAATTAAAACAGGCGATCAAGTTATCGGGTCAGATGGCTATAAAAGCAGATGAAGCACACCGGTCTCGTGGTGAGTTTTTAGCCAATGTCAGTCATGAAATTCGAACCCCGCTGACGGGTATTATTGGGATGACAAGCCTGCTATTGGAAACAGATCTTAAAGATGAACAACGTCAATATCTGACAATGACCTATCAATCAGCAGAATCATTATTAGGCGTAATCAATGATATCCTGGATTTTTCAAAAATTGAAGCCCGTCAGATGGAACTGGATGATATTGATTTTGATTTATACCAGGTTGTTGAAGAATTAATTGACATGCTGGCGATAAAATCCCATCAAAATGATCTGGATTTTGATTGCCTGATCAATCCCTCTGTGCCACGTTATTTACGTGGTGATCCTGTTAAAGTTCGACAAATACTGACCAATTTGATTGGAAACGCTATTAAATTTACTGAAAATGGATATGTATTTGTACATATTTATCTTGAACCCTCTGAAAAGGATACAACTATCTTGTTTGATGTGATTGATACCGGTATCGGTATTCCCAGAAACAGAATGAACCGGTTATTCCGATCTTTTTCTCAAATTGATGGCTCTGCAACCCGAAAATATGGCGGAACAGGTCTGGGATTGGCCATTTCAAAAGAATTAACTGAAATGATGGGAGGCAGTATTGAGGTTGAAACTGAAGAAAACAAAGGGTCTTGTTTTACATTGAAGTTGCCTTTTATCAGGCAAGTTTACAAAAGAATAGAAACGCTTGATCAATTTAATTCAATCAATGTTTTAATTTATGGATCTCATCATAATTCTCAAAGTGTTTTAACAACCTATCTCAAAAAATTGGGTTGTACTTCTCAGATTGTATCCTCTTTTCATGAAGCAAAAACACTATTGCAAACAAACGATGATTTTCAGGCTGCTATTGTTGATATTCATAATCATTTACCCGATGCCGAAAAAATTTCCGATTTTATCAAAAAACATTATAAAACCACAAAATTGATTTTGATGCCCAGACTGGGGCAACCTCACATTCAATCGAGGCTCAAAAGTGTTGTTGCTGATGGTGTTTTAACCCGCCCTGTTAAATTATCATCTCTAATTTATTTATTTCATAGCCTTTTCGGAAATAAGTCACACTTAGAACATCTACCCGCTAAACCTCAATTGACATCGCAATCGTCCCATAAAGCCCAACTGTCAGGGGTTAAAATTCTTATTGCTGAAGACAATCATGTCAATCGCCTGGCTGCTCGCCGATTGATGGAAAAGGTGGGGTATCAGGTGAATACGGTTGTGAATGGGCAAGAAGCTATCGATGTTCTTGGACAAGAACATTTTGATATTGTATTTATGGATATTCAAATGCCTGTATTAGATGGCATTAAAGCCACAATTGCGATTCGAGATCAAACACAATTTAAGGTGTTAAATCCAGATATTCCCATTATTGCACTTACCGCTCATGGTCAAAAAGATTATAAAGAAATATGTAAAAATGCAGGAATGAATGATTATATTGTAAAACCTTTTAAAATGCTTGATTTTATTAATAAAATAGAAAAATATAAGCCCAGAAAAGAACCTGTGATAAATAAAAACAATATAGAGCTTCCCCCGCTGGATTATCCTTCTTTTTTGAATCGAATGGAAGGAGACGTGGAATTATGTTACGAATTATTGCAGTCATTTCAAAATGATATGCCTATGTTTCTTGATAATATTCATCAATATATCAAAAATAATGACGTTGAAAAGGTCATTACAGAAGCACATGCACTAAAAAGTTCTTCTTCAACTGTTGATGCCTGTCAAATAACAAGCATTTCAACCCAAATAGAATGTGAAGCCAAAAATAGAAACAGGGAGAACCTTGATCGATTATGTGATACTCTCCAGATGGCTTGTGATAATTTTAACATTGCTGTTGAACAGAATACAAACGAAGGAGTAATAAATGGCAACTGAATCAACGATCAATAAAAGTAATATGACTAAGAATATTCCCTTTTGGAAAAAAAATGCGGTTTTGTTGTTTTTGATCATACTTTTTTCTTCAATCATTCCTTTGTTTGTTGTCTTTGCTTCTGGAACTTATACAGATTGGTCTATTGGAACGGCCTTTTTGATTGCTGTTGTTTTAAGTGCAATCGTAACTATAGGTGTTGTGAACCTGATATCGAACAACCTGTATGAGTTAAATCAATGGATGCACGAAGTTATTTCAGGAAATATATACGTAAAAAAATGTAACTCATCTTTGCCACCTATACAGTCCCTGATTGCTACATTTCAATTATTAGTGAATTATTTAGAAAACATACGTGATGCTTCTCATGCCATAGCCAGGGGAGATTACTCGAAAAAACTCTCCGATAATATGCCTGAGAAAAGCCTTGAATTTAGTATTCATATACTCAAAAACAAAATTTCAACTTCTGGAATTATGGCGGAACGTCATCTCAATTTTTTAAACAATGTTCCTATGCCGATTATCATAATGAGCCGGAAGTTAGAAGTTGAATATATTAATCTTGCTGCAGAAAAATTATTTAATAAACCAATATCAAAATGTCTGGGGGTCAAGTGTAAAAACTTAATGAAATCAGATGTTTGCCAAGCCGGAAATTGCATGGCACTTAAGGTCATTCAAACAGGCATGAAATTAACAACAGTGGCAAATCTGAATATTAATGATCGAATAATACCTGTAAGATATATCAATGTACCTGTCAATGATAGTGAAGACAACACTATTGGTGTCATGAAATTTATAATGGATATTACACGGGAAATGACTTTGCTCAATCTGGCAAAAACGATTTCAAAAGGTGATTATACCGTCGAAATACAATCAATATCAGAGGATGACAGTCTTAGTCATGCGCTTAATTTAATGACACAGACACTTCGAAATGTCACCGAAGAAAATCATCGACAAAATTGGATTAAAACCGGCCAGACAGAGTTAAATATTCGCTTGCGTGGTGAACAGGACATACAATCTTTAGCTGAAAATATTGTTTTTTTTATATGTGACTATATTAATTCTCCTATAGGCGTTATTTATACTGAAAAAGAAGGCATACTGAAATTAATCTCCAGTTATGCGTATACCAATCGAAAATCTTTGAATACAAAGTTTGAAATGGGTGAAGGGCTTGTTGGCCAGGCAGCTCTTGAAAAAAAGACGATTGTTATCACTCAAGTTCCACAGGATTACATGACTGTTCGTTCAGGCTTGGGTGAAAAAAAACCTGTGGCTGTTATCGTTGTGCCTTTACTTTTCCATGATAAGGTATTGGGCATTATGGAATTTGGATTGTTCAAAGACTTTTCCCAAACGCAAATTGATTTTCTGGAAATGATTGCAGAACCCATAGCCGTTGCCATTAATACGGCAAAAGCAAGAACTCGCATGAGTACGCTTTTAGCCCATTCACAAAATCAGGCTGAAGAATTAAAAGTCCAACAAGAAGAACTCAGGCAGGCATATGAAGATCTTGAAGAACAAACCAATCGGTTAAAAGAATCAGAAGCCAGTCTCCAACAGCAACATGAGGAACTTTCTCAAAGTAATAAAGCGCTTGAACAACAAACTCAATTACTTGAAAAACAAAAAGAAGACATTCATAAAACAAATGAAGCCCTTGAAAAACAGCAAATACTGATTCAAGAAAAAGCACGCGATTTAGAAATTGCGAATCAATACAAATCAGAATTTCTGGCCAATATGTCCCATGAGCTTCGCACACCACTTAATAGCATTTTGCTCTTGTCAGGAATTATTGCAGAGAATAAAGAACAAAATCTTACGGATAAACAGATTGAGTTTTCCAACACCATTAATATGTGTGGGACTGATCTTCTGAATTTGATTAATGAAGTGCTTGATCTAAGTAAAGTCGAATCCGGTAAAATGGACTTATACCCTGAACATATATACATTCAGGATATTGTATCTGTAATGAAAAAAACTTTTGAGCCTATTGCAGATCAAAAATTAATTGAGTTTCACATAATAGTAGAACCGGCTTTGCCCGTAACGATATTCACTGATCAGCAACGACTTGAGCAAGTGATTAAAAATTTATTATCCAATGCATTTAAGTTCACTCACAATGGTGAAATATCATTGTCGATTAAACGACCGGAAGATTATCATATAACAGAAAAAATGAAAGACATTCCAAAAGATCAACTGATCGTTTTTGAAGTTACTGATACAGGCGTTGGCATTTCTGATGATAAACATCAACTGATATTTGAAGCATTTCATCAAGGGGATGGGACAACCAAACGGCGATATGGCGGTACAGGATTAGGGCTCTCCATTGTTAAAAAAATTGTAACATTAATGGGTGGCCAGATTGAATTGAAAAGTACTGCTGGAAAGGGATCAACCTTTTGGATTATTATACCCCAAACGATTTCAATAGAACAAGATATCTCAGCTATGAATACAGAAAATGTCGATACTAAAATTCAAGTGATGACAGAAGATTTCGATATTAGAATTAATGCTGTCGAGAAAGTACTTGAAACCAAAAATTCAAATCAAACAAAAGAAAATCAGTTGCCTGAAAAGAAAATAGCAGCGCCACAAACAACAATCAAAAAAATGTCTCAAAAAACAGTTCTGATTGTATCCACTAACGATATGATTACAAATCATTTGCAAGAAATTGTGAGCAAACAGGGATTTTTACCTCAAATTTTATTTTCAGCTCATGAAGCTCTTAATTACTGTATTGATAATTCACCAAATGGTATTATTCTTGACCTGGCGCTACCCGATTGGACCTGTTGGTATTTTTATTATAAATATCAGCAAAATAAAAAAATAAAAAGTATACCCATTCACTGGGTATCTGGCTTAAATTTTCAAACACCAGAGAATCAAGAACGATTATTCTTTTTAAAACAAAATGACAATAATACGGAAGTAAAATCTGTTATTGATAAAATAAATGCATATCGGGATAATACCGTTGAGTGTCTTTTGTTTATATGTCCAGAAAATAGCTTGATGATGAATTTTTTGGTAAATGAACTCACAATTAATTGTGTTCACAAAGATAGTCTTCAGGAAGCAGTAGATTATTTGAATCATCATTCTAGTGATGCTATTATTTTGGACACATCTTTTATTTCTGTAAAAAATATGACATCGATAGCTGATCTTGCAAAAAAAGCAAAGCAACTAAAATTGCCAGCTATCTTTATAACCGATGCTGACATTTGGGAACAGGAATGGATTCTCCCTGAGGTTGATCAAGATGGTGAAATTCAAGAAAAATCGTTTAATGTAATGGAGAAGATGACTGATGAGACATTATTGTTTTTTCATCGACTGAAAAAAGATGATCAATCTCAATTAGATAATACGGTGGTTGTTCATGATAAAGACTTTGTTTTAAAAGGAAAAAAATTCCTTCTGGTTGATGATGATATGCGAAATGTTTTTGCCATCAGCAGTGTTTTAGAAGCGAGAGGATCAACGGTTATCGTTGGTAGAAATGGGAAAGAAGGGATGAATTGTCTGAATGAGCATTCGGATATTGATCTTGTGTTGATGGATATTATGATGCCAGAAATGGATGGATATGAAGCGATCACAAAGATACGAGAAAAGTCTCAATATCAAAAATTACCGATTATTGCACTAACAGCAAAAGCAATGAAAAAGGATCGGGAAAAATGCATTGAAGTCGGTGCTGATGACTATATGCCGAAACCGGTTTATCCTGATAAATTGATCTCCATGTTGAGATTATGGTTAAATAAATAAACAACAGTATAGATCGTATTATGAATTCAGAAAACGAAAACATAGAAACCAATTTGTTGCTTGAAGCCATATTTCAAAAATATGGTTATGACTTCAGAGATTACTCTCGTGCATCCATCAAACGAAGAATCAAACATACCCTTTCTATGACTGGGTTAAAAAATATTTCTGAAATGCAGTACAGAATATTATATGATGAACATTTCTTTAATACTTTGTTAATGAACTTTTCAATCAATGTAACCGAAATGTTTAGAGATCCGATTTTTTATCAGGTGCTTACGAAAATACTCATTCCCAAATTAGCCCAACGATCTTTTATTCGTATTTGGCATGCGGGTTGTGCCACTGGTGAAGAAGCCTATTCCATGGCCATTCTTTTAAAAGAAGCCGGTATTTATGATCGGTCACGAATTTATGCAACAGATTTTAATGAAGAAGTTATTCGAAAAGCCAGAGAAGGAATCTATCCGATTGATAGTATTATTAAATATGGCAATAATTATACCAAAGTAACTGGTACCAAAAACTTCTCAAAATATTTTACCGCTCGATATGATTATGCCATTATGGATCGTTCCTTGCGCAAAAATATCATTTTTTCAGATTACAACCTGGTAACAGACCATGTTTTTTGTGAAATGGATTTAATTATTTGCAGAAATGTTTTGATCTATTTTAACAAAAAACTTCAAAACCGTGTTATACGTCTTTTCATTGAAAGTCTTACACCTAAAGGATTTCTTTGCCTTGGCCTCCAGGAAAGTATTAAATTTTCAGACTATTCAGATCAGTTTGAAGAAATTGCCAGGAAAGAAAAAATCTATCAAAAAAAATAAACCGTCTATACACACCTTTTGTTGATTGGAATTGTGGTTCCTAAGAGCTTTTTTTCATCAAAATAGCATCTTTTTTGAAACAGTGTTGATAATACAATTACTACTGTCTTCAGAATCTTCAGAACAATTGCCCGTTGGAAGCTCTATTCTAAAATCATAACCACCATTCCAACAGGCAATGGCATAAAAACTGGTGTCTATAAATCGTTGCCATTGAGGGGCTATCTCTGGAAGCCTGATACCCTAATTGATAAAAAGCGATCATAACTTCTGCTGTTTGAGTCGGTGATTTTGATAAGGCGAATTCATTCGACAGATTCTTATGATCTCCAGGTTCTGCATCATGATACTGGTTAAACCAGGCACCATCATCGTCCTGAACCCTTTCTAAATAGCCTGCTGCCAATTGAGCCATTTCACGATACAAATGTTCGTTTAAAACATCAGCGGCGATTATCAGTCCAAGTATTGCCATGGCCATTTCTCTTGGAACGACCCAGGTTGGCGGGCCAAAAACATTATTTATGGCACCATATGCAGGATCGTTGAAGATAACATGTTGACATTGTAAGATGTAGTCAGCTTCTAATCGAATTTTTTCTTGTTTGGTCTGTGCAATTGAAATGCTATCAGTCATAAAAATATAAATACAAATCAGACATAAAATAGACCTGCCATAAAAAAAATTACGGTCATATGTATAATTTTTCACCATCTTATTTCTCTCCTTGTTTTGTTGGAAAACTGTTTTTAAGGATTCATATTGTACCATCCTGATGCGAGCTTCTATTCAGAGCATTTTCGAGCATTAGCAAAGTACGAAGGCTATTTAAAACGAAATTATTAGGGGCGTTTTTCATATATTAATCTCCTTTTCTACCCCTAATAGACAAAAAGTTTATTAATTGCTTACACTCGATGTTCAAATTTTTTTGGCTCGATAACAATTTATTTAGAGTTTTTTTGTTAGTTTTTGTATTTGTTGAACAAAAAAAGTATTATCCATAAAACCAAAATTGGAAAATAACCATTTGTTTTTAAAGCTTAATTAGCCATGCATATACGTGTAGACTTATCCGTAAAATTTGAAAGTTTGTCTGTTTTCATTGGTTAAATTTCCAAAATATCTGGCAAAGATTTGTATTCTTTCCTGACCTCAACGTTAAAAGCGTCTGACTGGCACCACAAACTGAACCAGCAAAAATAAAACAAAAAATAGATTAAAAAAATAAACTTTTTGTGGTATTAATATCTGTTGTTGTTATAATAGTTTTTGACGATATCTCAGTAGACGATAAAGTCAAAAATTTAATTTTTTCAATATATTAAATTTATAATCTATTAACCAATTGATTCGTTGGAAAAACATTAATGAAAATGATTAACAAAAAAGGCCTGGGGTTTAACCTGATAACAGGCGGCATTTTATGTGTTGCACTTCCACTTTTAATTGTCGGAACGATTTCTTCCATTAAATCCAAATCAGCACTGGAAAATTTAGGTAGGCAAAAATTACTTGATCGTGCTCAGGATATGGCTTCTCGCACCAATGCATTAATTCTTGAAGAATTTATGATAGCCAATGTGATTGCAAGCGATCCATTTGTTTTAAGTGTTGCTGAAAAGGTAACAGAGAACGGGCAAAACAAAGCGCAGGATGATATTCGAAAATTATATAACCGCTTCGTAAATTTATTTAAAAGCCTGGGTAACAAATATCAAGGAATTTTTGTGACGGGAGCTAATGGGATCCTTTTTACGGGAATATTGGAAAATGGCAATGAATATAAAGGTTCCAATATATCGAAAAGACAATATTTCCAAAATGCAATTAAAACCCAAAAAACACAATTAAGCGATATTGTTAAATCAAAAAGTACAGGAAAACTGATCCTTGTGACTTGTGTGCCTCTATTCTCTAACAGCGGTAATTTTATTGGCGCATTTGGCATGGCTCTCAAAGCAGAATATCTAACGAACATTATTACGTATACTAAAATTGGAAAAACGGGTTATCCTTTTATAACGGATAATAAAGGCATCGTTATCGCTCACCCCAATAATGATTTTGTACTCAAACTGAATGTTAAAGACTTAAAAGGCATGGAAAACTTTGTTGATAAAGTTCTGAACGAAAATTCTGGAGTTGATTCATATGTGCTCGAAAGTATTCACAATACAGCTGCTTATGCTACGATAGCGTCTAAAAACTGGAAACTTGTGACAACACAGCAAACTGAAGATTTACTTAAATCGGTAAAAAAAACAAATATTTTTATTATGCTCGTTAGCGGAATTGCTATCTTGTTAACAGTAATTGTGGTGTGGATGCTTAGTCTTTCTATTGCCGAACCGATTCAAAATCTTTCAGATGAAATGTATTCTGCTTCTGAAGAGGTTGCTTCAGCCAGCTCCGAAGTATCAACAGCAAGCATGGCAATTGCGGAAAGCGCTACCATGCAAGAATCATCCATTGAAGATATTTCATCGTCACTGAATAAAATGTCATCCATCACCAAACAAAATTCTAAAAACGCAAAACAAGCCGATGAATTAATGAAAAATGCTAAAAAACAAGTAAATAAGGGAACTATCGGCATGGATGAGTTAACGACTTCAATGAATGAAATGTCTACTGCAAGTGATGAGACTCAGAAAATAGTTAAGTCCATTGATGGCATCGCTTTTCAAACAAACTTACTGGCACTGAATGCGGCTGTTGAAGCTGCTCGCGCTGGTGAAGTTGGTGCTGGATTTGCAGTTGTGGCAGACGAGGTTCGTAAACTTGCAATAAGGGCTGCTGAAGCTGCTCAAAACACTTCAAGTCTTATTGATGATATTTCCAGTAGAATACAAAAAGGGGTCGTGTTGGTTAACACTGTAAATAAGGTATTCAATGAAATATCGGGGTCTACAGATAAAGTCAGCAGTTTAGTCGTCGATATATCCAATGCGTCAAGTGAACAGACCCAATGCGTTAATCAAATTGATAGTGCTGTAGCTGATATGGATGAGATTGTTAAAAATAATGTTAGAACATCAGCGTCAACTGCTGAAAAAATGGATGTCCAGGCTGAACAGATGAAAAATGTTGTTCAAAAGCTAAGTACTGTGGTGACTGGAAATGCTTAAAACAAAAGTCCAAATTATCAAAACAAGTTTTAAAAAAAAAGTATAATTGTCTTTTAAAAAAAACAATTCACAACTCATTGATCAACAGAAATAATTTTCTATAAGGAATGTTCTGAAAATAATTCCCCATTCTTAATTTACATTTTCGCTTCTTGTTTGTAGAGACAAGACATGCCTTGTCTCTACGATCTATAGCCACGAAAAATACAATTGTTGTAAATGGGGAACTCATCAATATTTTCCAAAAGAACTGATTAAGATGGTTAATTATAAACGCAATGGAAAGGTTTTGAAAATTATGATTGACTATAATGAAACAGATTTTTCAGCACTGTTAATAAAGAAAAGTTTAAATGTTCTCATTGTCGATGATGAAGAGATTATACGCATTTTTCTTTCAGCAGCAATTAAACACGCCGGTGGTACTGTTTTTGAAGCTGAAAATGGAAGTAAAGCCCTACAAATATTTGATAACAATCCTATTGATATAATTCTGATGGATCTCAGTATGCCTGAAATGGATGGCTTTGAAGCCATTCGACTGATTAAGAATCGTTCCCAAACGTTTATCCCGATCATTTCAATCAATGGTTTTGATGATGAAACGATATTGACACGAGCATTGGCAAAAGGAGCAGATGATTTACTTACAAAACCCGTATCCCCTCCAATTTTAATTTCTAAAATGAATGCAATGATTCGAATCAAAGAAACAATTCAACAATAATGATCAAAATAATAAATCGTCTGTTTTTTGATTGACGATTATTATCATCATGGCTATATAAATAAGTTTACTACAAAGCTAAGATAATGTCAGATAATTATTATCTGATGTCTAACGGAAAAAACGACAAACAGATACAGGGAGAATACTATGTTTGAAGGATGTTACACAGCGTTGATAACGCCCTTTATTTCAGGTGATTTGGATATGCATGGTTTAGATCAATTGGTATCATTTCAAATTGAAAATGGTGTTCAAGGAATTGTCGCTGTGGGCACAACCGGTGAAAGTCCGACTTTACAATGGGTTGAACACAACACGGTTATTGAATCAGTTGCCAGACGTACAAAAAATAGATGCATTTGCATTGCCGGTACTGGAAGTAACAATACCCATGAAGCGATAGAAGCGACACGGCATGCTAAAAAAGCAGGCGCTGAGGCTGTTTTAATGGTTGATCCATACTACAATGGGCCAAGCTCAATTGAAATTCGAAAAGAATATTATTCACCAATTGCAAAGATGTTTCCAGATTTAAAAATTATTCCTTATATTATTCCTGGCCGAACAGGCACACAATTATTTCCTGAAGATTTAGCCATATTAGCTCAATCACACAATAATATTTGCGCGGTGAAAGAAGCCACAGGAAATATTGATAATATGAAAAAAACGCGGACATTATGTGGGACAAACTTTGATATCATTTCTGGTGATGATGAAAAAACATTTGATATGATAGCGGATAAAGATATTCAAGCCAGTAGTGTGATTTCAGTTATGGCCAATATTGTTCCAAAAGCTGTTCAGGAAATGGTTGTGTCTTATCGACAAGGAGATCATCAAAAAGCAAAACAATTAAATGATGCATTAATGCCTTTATTCAAAATAGTGACGGTTACGACGACTGAAGAGACATCCTTTGGCCAGGTCACCTGTCGGTCGAGGAATCCATTACCCTGTAAAACATTAATGCAAATTCTTGGAATGCCCTCTGGACCATGCAGACAACCCGCAGGAAAAATGACCGCTAACGGCTTAAAATGCGTTGTGGAAGCTGCACAAACGGTTTTCCACAAGAGCCCTGAAATATTTGAACCTGCAGCATCATTTTTTAATATCAACATAGAGCAAAGATTATCAGATGTCGATTTTCATAACCATTTAATATATAACAATATTGAATAATTTTATGAAGGTTTTCTGGTCAACAGGTCCACCGGAGATTTATTTATGGGACGAATCAGTCATTACCATCTGACTCCTGAAAGTGGTCGGGTGTGTGTGAACTTAAAAAAAAGACAAATAAAAGAACTCAAAAAAATTGCTGTTGAATTTGAAATTTCTGAAAAAGAGGTAATGAAATTAGCTGTTGACATGTTGATAAAAACTTACCAAAGTCTACCACAAGAAGTTATTGATAAAGAAGGTGTCAAAGCCATTGGAAAAAAATAATCCACTTTTTAATGAGGAGCGGTATGAAAGAACGACCTTTTTTTAGCACCAAAGAAGTCGCACAATTTTTAGATGTTAATGAAAAAATGATTTATTCGTTGGTTTCGGAAAAAGGCTTGCCTGCGACAAAAATAACAGGAAAATGGCTTTTTCCGAAGCGATATGTGGAACAATGGCTGGAACAAAACATTATGAATTGTCCCAAAATGTCTTCATCGCTTCCATCTGATGGGCTCTTAATTATTTCAGGTAGTAACGATATTCTTCTTGAAAAAACAATTGATATTTTTAACAGAACCACGGCAGAATCACTGGCTGTTTTTGGAAATGTTGGCAGTATGGGAGGAATTAAAGCGTTAGGTAATAATTTGTGCCATTTGGCATCAAGCCATTTGCTTCAGGATGATGACAATGACTATAATTTCGAATTCATTCATCAAGAGTTGGGCGGTGAGCTTGCGACAGTTGTTAATTTTTGCCGAAGAGAACAGGGACTGATTATTCAAAAAAATAATCCCAAAAATATTAAAGGCCCATCAGATCTCAATCGTGATGATATCATTCTGGCAAATCGACGACAAGGTACCGGAACGCGTCTTTTATTAGATCGAACCCTTGAACAGAATGATATCATACCTGAAAAAATAAATGGTTATGATTCTCTCTTTCAAAGTCACCAAGATGTTGCTATTGAAGTTCTTTCTGGTCGAGCAGATATAGCCCTGGCTATTCGTCCTGTTTCCCAGTTGTTAGGATTGGACTTTATCCCTTTACGTTGGGAACGATATGACCTGTTAATTTCGAAAAAATATTTTTTTGAGAAAAATGTTCAAATATTTCTGAACATTTTAAATGATACTCCTTTTAAAAATGAAGCAAAAAAATTGTCGGGTTATGATGTCAGCCATAGTGGAAAAATGATCTTTCCAAAACATAATGACAATGATATGAAAAGTGAATAATTTACATTTTTTATGATTTATCTTTAACCCTTGGCAAGGAGCAATAGTTTGAAGGTCGTTATAATTGGTGCCGGTGAAGTTGGATTTCACATCGCCAGCAGAATTGCTTATGAAAGGAAGGAAGTCGTTGTCATTGATACCAATGAGGACGCGTTACGACGGGTTTCTGAAACTATTGATGTTCAAGTCATCAAAGGTTCTGGAAGCAGCCCTTCAGTATTGAAACAAGCGGGTATTGAAGATGCAAACATTTTACTGGCAGTCACTGACAGTGATCAAATTAATATTGTTGCCTGTTTATTTGCAGATTATATCAGTCCCAAAACCATGAAACTGGTACGTTTACGTGATCCGGATTTTAATCTTTATAAAGATGCACTTCACACCTTTTCCCCTCATATTCATACAATTATTAATCCAGACATTGAAGCTGTTCACACGATTGAACGATTTATGAGGGTGCCTGGTGCTGTGGATGTAGGAGATTTTGCTGATGGCCGAATACAATTGATTGGTATTCGCCTGGAAGTTGGGTCACCATTACTGGGATTAAGATTGATGGATATTCCCAGAGTAAAAGATGCCGGGCACATGCTAATTGCTGCAGTCATACGACATGAAATGCTGATTATACCACGTGGAAAGGATGTTCTGGCTGAAGGTGATCTTGTATACATTGTTTGCGAAACTCGCTATCTTACCCAAACACTTGATATGCTTAAAGTCGATACCTCACCGGTTCGGAGAGTAATGTTAATTGGCGGAGGACGCGTAGGGTACAAAATGGCAGCGGCTCTTGAAAAACAATCGGTTAAAACCAAAATTATTGAAAAAAATCCTGACGTTTGTCAACGACTGGCTGAATCGCTTGATAAAGTTATGGTGCTTCTGGGTGATGGTACCGATCAAAATTTACTCATTGAAGAAAATGTTCAGGACATGGATATGGTTATAACGCTTACTGGAGATGAAGAAATCAATATTTTGTCATCTCTACTGGCAAAACGTATGGGCGCCAGATCCAATATAACCCGTATCAGTAAATTCAGTTATTTTCCTTTGGTTGAAGCCATCGGTATTGATCATATTGTTAGTCCAAGACTATCGGCAGTCAATACAATATTACAACATATTCGTGGGGGCAATGTATTATCAGCCATATCCATTAAAGGAGAACAGGCTGAAGTTCTTGAAGCAATTGTTCCTCAAGATTCAGATGTTTCAGGAAAAATGCTTCAAAAAATACCATTTCCAAAAGGTGCATTGGTTGTCGGTATTGTCAGGGAAGAGGAGGCTTTTATCCCCACTGGAAGCAGCATTATTCAGCCCAATGATCGGATAATCATCTTTGCGGTTCGTGAAGTCATTCCTAAGATTGAAAAAATATTTACAGTCAAACTCAACTATTACTAATCAGGATATTTTTTATGCGATGGCGTTATACATTATGCTTTGTTGGAATTTTATGTATATTTTTAGGGCTTACAATGATTATCCCTTTGATATGCAGTATTCTTGTTCAAGACAGTAGTACCCGATCGATTCTTTTATCAGCGGCAATTACTGAAACTTTTGGCCTGATCCTTTTTTTTGGATTTCGAATTCGAAACAACGATCATATCAGTGCAAGAGAAGGTATATCAATTGTTGCTTTAGGATGGATAGCCACTGGTGTTTTCAGCGCACTTCCATTCTATTTTGGAAACGCTTTTGATAACTTTACAGATTCTTTTTTTGAATCTGTATCCGGAATTACGACAACCGGGGCATCGGTGATGACCAATATCGAGGGGGTAACGGCAAGCCTTTTATTATGGAGAAGCTTTATTCAATGGCTTGGGGGTATGGGCATTATAGTTTTGTCACTGGCAATTCTTCCGCTTTTAGGTGTTGGAGGGATGCAAATGTACAAGGCCGAAGTTCCCAGCCCAATTCCAGATAAGCTTAAACCGAGAATTCGTGATACCGCTATGATTTTATGGAAAGTTTATGCTGGAATAACAATAGCTGAGGTTATCTTTTTAATGCTCGGAGATATGAGTGTATACGATGCCTTAAATCATGCATTCACGACAATGCCCACCGGCGGTTTTTCAACTAAAAATTTATCAATTGCCCATTACGACAGTGTATACATTGAAACGGTTATTATCATATTTATGATGCTGGCAGGAATAAATTTTTCCCTGCATTATCAAATGATTCTTGGAAAACCCTTGGCTTTTTGGAAAGATTCCGAATGTCGTTTTTTTATCTGTTTTGTCCTCATTGTCACACTTATTTTAACCATTGATATTTATCCGGTTTATGACAGCATTGGAAAAGCGCTTCGATTTGCATCCTTTCAGGTGGTTTCAATTGTAACGACCACTGGCTATGGTTCTGCAGATTATGAGCTATGGCCATCAATGTCTCAGATGATATTGCTGCTGTGTATGTTTATTGGTGCGTCTGCTGGTTCCACTGGAGGCGGCATGAAATGTATGCGTCTGATGATTTATTTTAAATATTGCTATAAAGAGTTAATCTCTTTAATTCACCCCAGAGCTGTTACGCAAATAAAACTCAACGGCCAACCGGTTTCTTCAGAAGTGGTCAGCAGTGTATTAGGATTTTTAGGCCTGTTTGTCGGTCTTTTTGCGATTAGTTCGGTTTTGTTGGCTGCAATGGGAGTCGATTTAGTGACAGCATTTTCTGCTGTTGCATCTGCAATTGGAAATATCGGGCCAGGATTAGGAACTGTTGGTCCAACAAAAAACTATGCCAGTTTACCTGCTCTTGGAAAATGGTTGCTTGTATGGTGTATGCTGTTGGGCAGGTTGGAAATTTATACCATTATTATATTACTGATCCCTGAATTTTGGCGAAAGTAAACAAATATGTTATCATTTTGCTGTAAAACCGACAAAGGATCTGTTCGTCCCAATAATGAAGATTCATTCATTTATCGAACGGCAAATAATAATCCTGAAAATTTTGATATCCAGTTTTATGGCAGCTTGTTTACGATTGCCGATGGCATGGGAGGCCATTTTGCAGGAGAAGTTGCCAGCAAAATGGCATGTGACTATGTTCTTGATTATTATCGTATCTCTGATATTTCGGATGATAATACCTGGGAAAAACTTAAAGGTCTTTTTTTTAAAATTAATGAAATTATTTTAAGGCGCTCATTTGATGTATCTGAATTCAATGGAATGGGAACAACCCTGACAACATTAATTATTAGAAAGAATAAAGCCTGGGTGTCACATGTTGGAGATTCAAGGGTTTATCTCATAAGAAATGAGGAAATGACTCAAATTTCATATGATCACACCGAAATTCAGCGATTGATAGATCAAGGTCTTTTTACGAAACAAGAAACAGAACGTTCCCCTGCTCGGAATATTTTGACACAGGCCATCGGTGTTGATAACCGACTCAGTGTTTTTACATGGGCAGAAACCATTCAACAAAATGATATGTTTCTTTTGTGCTCTGATGGTTTATATGACATGATGACCGATGACCATATCTTGTCAATAATTAAAGCCAAAGAACAGCATCTGGAAAAAACATGCAAACAACTTATTGATGAAGCCATAAATGCTGGTAGTAAAGATAATATCTCAGTAATTTTAGTAAAAATTAATTAACAATGGACTTATCTTTTCCTGGTCATACCTCAAATATTTCGCATCTGCAGGGTTTTATAATATCAACACGCTCTGGTGGAACTCCTACCTGTTGGAACTTTTGAAAATCATCTATTCCTAAAATCAAGTGAGCCGAATCTAAAATCAGGAATATATTTTTATTCGTTTTCCATTTCGCTGGTATATTCACCAATACTGGCCATACCATTACACATCGCTCTCTGATACAGCTTTTTTTGAGCATCTAAAACATTATCTGATTGACCATTCCAGGTCTTGAGCGCTCGATTTTGAAGTGCTCTGCCATACGAAAATGTCAATTTCCAGGGAAGATCTTTGCCCAATATATTAATCGCATTCAAATTTTCGGTAGCAACAATAGATGATTGTCCACCAGATAGAAAAGCAACACCGGGTAGAGCGGCGGGGAGAATTTGCTTGAAACATCTTACTGTTGCTTCTGCAACCTGTTTTGAATCAGCTTGTTCCGGACATTCGAGTCCTGAGATAACCATATTGGGTTTGAGAATCATAGATTCTAAGTCCACTTTTTGGTCATTAAGGTGGGAAAAAACACTTTGGAGGGTTGCTAAAGTAACTCTTTCACATCGATCAATGTCATGACTACCGTTCATCAACACTTCTGGTTCAACAATAGGGACAAGACCTGCATTTTGAGCAAGTGAAGCATAAACAGCAAGAAAATACGCATTCATATCTATACATCGTGTCGTTGGAATATGATCACCAATAGTGATAACAGCACGCCATTTTGTAAATCGTGCGCCCATTTTATAATATTCATCAAGTCGATCTTTAAGGCCATCAAGTCCTTGCGTAAATTTTTCATTTTTGTTTTTGGGGATGTCGACAAGTCCCTTATCAACTTTTATACCTGGGATTATGCCTTTGTCCTTAAGAAGAACCGGAAAGGGTCTACCATCTTTAGCGACACTTCTTATGGTATGATCAAAAAGAATTGCACCGCTAATATATTCTTCAATTCCTTTTGTTGTAAATAATAATTCTCGATAGATATTTCGATTGTCTTCAGTAGATTCAACGTTGATAGATGCCAGCCGTTTTTGGATTGTTGGATTACTTTCATCTGCCGCCAAAATTCCTTTTTTCGTTGCAACAAGATTTTGTGCAATCTCCCTGGTTCCCATAATGATACTCCCCCTCATTATTTTTACAATCATTGCTTAAAGCTCACCATTAACCAATGACCACTTAATGCAATGAAATCTTTTATAAAATTATAATTGTATAGACGATATTGTTGAAAAATTAATCTAATAAAATAAATGAAATTTTGAATAAATGCAAGTTTTTTTATAAAATCCAACGATATTATAGTTATATTATTGATTTGTTGGAACTCTGGTTGGAAAAAAATTTCAAATTCTGATTATAACGAACATTATTGAGTCCTTAAATTCGTTATAATCAGTTTTATTTAATAATAAGTAACCAATCATAAGTTGTCGGGTAGAAAGAAGTATTCTCAAATAAGTCTAAAGACAATAAGCGTCAAAGAAAAAATGAACGATATCGGCAATTGCAAGAACAGCGTAGGGCTAAAGCCCAACGCTGAATGGAAAAAGGACGCTAAAGCGCCCTCAATACCCATAAGTAATTCATCAATAAATTGGTTGATCATTTCAATATGGATAAAAGAATATCTGCTACCAATTCAGCACCTATTTTGTATGAGGGCGCTTTAGCGTCCTTTTTCCATTCAGCGTTGGGCTTTAGCCCTACGCTGTTCTTGCAATTGCCGATATCGTTCATTTTAATTTGACTATTATTTTATAGACCTACTCAGCAAATACTTCTTTATACCCGAAAATTTATGACCGCTTACTTAGAAGACTCAAAAGGCCTTTTAATGATTTATTTAATTGATAACTATCCAGAATCATGGCATCAGTAATTCTGTATGGAAGGCTGCATGGCAAAAGCCCCCAATTAAATTTGTATCATTTGTCGACATGGCACTGGATATACCTGCAAAAACGATCAGAGAAATGATCAATAAAACAAGGTAAATAAAAGCACGAAAAGGCCAATATCTTTTTATCGGTTGTTTATGATTACCAATTCTACTCATAGTCGCCTCCTTTCATTTGATGTCTTGTGAACCTCATTTATACGCTTAAATTTCTTAGGAATGTTGATTATCTACTAAAGCATGTAATATGCCACGGCTACAAATTTTGTTGTAATAGTAATTGCTATCAAATGAAAAGAATGTTTTAAAACGTTAACCCATTAAATTATAGAATAAAAATTGATTTTTACTGATCATTTGATTGTGAATGGCAAACACAGGTTTCGAGATTAATGATGAATGACTGAACAACAATAATTGTAAAAACCATATTTACACATGTAAAATATCAAGGGAACATGTAAAATATTAAAATTATTTTAAATTATTTTGTGAATTAAGAGAGATTAGCTCGATTTGTTTATCAGGCGTATTGTTTTCGTTATAAACATGAATTTCCTGTATCTTAACATTGTTTTGTTTTTCAAAAACTTCGATACAAGCATTGGTGCCATGAATAATAGTTCCTGGAAAGATATCATCTTTAACCAATATTTTTCCCTCTTGATCAGTTGTTTGGATTTGGCGATTAATGCGTTGAATTTCAGAAGTGGCAAATTCTATTTCTTGTTTCATGTTATGGATTTGTTGAATAATTTCTGAAATAGCCTTTAGTTTATTTTGTAAATCATTCATTTCTTGCTTTGCAGGCCCAATTTTTTCAGAGAACTTTCTTATGGCGTCAATTATATTGATTCGATTTTTGGATAGATCCTTTTTCTTATCCACTTTATATGTTTTTATTAAAGATGATACTATTTTTTTGGCTTCAGTCAAAGGTTCTGTTAATTCATCTATTTTTTGTATAATTTCCTTCTTTTCATCGATAAGCTCTTCAAGCGTATCAATATCAGCATTTTCCTGTACATTGACAATTTTTTCTTCGAGTAATTTAATTTCTTTTTTGTGATTTTCCATTTCTCGCATAAGAACAGGATCAACTCCGATCGTTAATTCACAACCTGGCGATGATTTCGAGCCAACATTCTGCGTGATAATCTCTTGTAATGCCATTATTGATGAGGTTAATATTCTATTTTTTTCGACAACACACTTTTTTCGCGTTTCAATTCTTGAGTCAACAATTCCATTTGCGACAACGATATCCTCTTCACATTGAATTGTGCTGCCTTTTACATATTTGGCTTTAAATGATCCCAGGCAGGAAATCTTTGAACCAACAACGCCACCATGAATATGAATATTTCCATCAACACGAACATCAGCACGAAATAATTCTTTTGCTTCAAGACTGGCGCATCTAATTTTAAAACCACTCTGAACGGTTCCTTTTACAACAACAGGACCTTTAAAACGAATATTACCCGTCTTCATATTCACATCGCCATTAATGTAATACTGAGGAAGGACATTGACACGTTCATAACGACCGGTTGATAATATGGGCATCCCATCTATTCTAGCATGTGCCATTCGTTTATCTTCACTTAAAGTGGCGCCATTTCCACATTTTAAAGATGCCTGTCTGGCTTTTTGTGCTTCAATACGTTTTCCAAAAACATCTTTTCCATGTTTTCCTGGTATTCCAGGAATTCGCTGAGCAATTAAATCTCCTTTGTTGATAAAGGGCATTTCACCACGTTCTTTATAATCAATTCTATTTTGCTCTTCTACCATTGAAGGGTCAATTGATTTAATCGGGTTGGTATCAAAAAAGTATTCAATTAATCCATGAACAGGTTCGGTTGGCTCTACCCCTTTTGCAATTAAAAAAGGTTTGATTCGATTAAGTCTCTTATCAATAAACGACTGAATTTTATCATCACTCACTATTCCAAAGACAATTTTTTCGCGCATAAGAAATTTTTTGATATCAGCAATATTGACATCCTTATCCATCAATGTTTTTTCAACGATATAGGCTTTCATTCCATCGGTGACAATAATTTTGAGTTGTGATGCCAATATATCCATGTTTTTCTGAGATATTGGCGCCAGTTCTGAAGATATTAATTTTTTTGAATCAGGGGTTTGTTTAGAATTAACGCTATCTTCAGATTTTTGATCTGCTTTTACTTGATTATTGCTTTTGGTTTTTTCTTCTTCTTTTTTGGGTAATACTTCATCCAATTTTTCAATAACTTCTTTTACCTTTGAATCCTTTTTTTCTGGCGGCGCAGATCGAACAACAGGTGAAAACTGTTTTGGTTTTTTTTTCTCTACTTTATCTTTATTGGGAATCATTCGAAAACGAGCAGAACATTTTTTACAAATTCCTGTTCTGCCGATATTAGATCTGTATATACGATAGATTTTACCACATTTTGGACAAGGAACTTTTATTAAGGCCATATCAGACATGATTCATGTCCTTTACATTTTCGTTATTATGTTATGATCACTGAGGAATGCTTTGAAAATAGATTACCCATTTGTAATTTACATTTTTGGTTTTTATTCGTAGAGACAAGAAATGCCTTGTTTCTACGAGTTATAGGCACGAAACGTACAATTGCTAATGGGGAACTTATTTTTCAATTGTTCCTTAGTTATCTGTACTTTTTTAATAGGAGTAGTATGGATGACGCGTCTCATTTGTCAGTTGATCTTCTTAGGCTACTGATGAAAAGAGAACTTTAGCAGTTAATCTGTAAGTTAGATCAGAATTATTGAGTAAGTAAGATCAGAATGAATGAATCCTTTTCTTAATCGTTAAAAAAAACTGTAATATCGGAAAAATGCAAAAAAAGTGCCATGCTAAAAAATTTAACCAGCTTGCTTTTTATAAGCAATTGTTATACATTATATAAATCTTTCTTTTCATCTTCTGTACTGTCTGTAAAAAAATGGATTGATCAACTTTTATAAAATGATTTTGAAAAGAATGGGATTTTCATCACGAAATCATATAAGGAGAATATTTTGATGATTCTTAACAATCTTGAAGATTATTTTAAACAAGGCGAGAGCGAAAATCTTTCATTTTTAAAACGTATTGAAGATCCACATCAACTTTGTGAACAAATGGTTGCTATTGCAAATGTCAATGGAGGACTGATAATAATTGGTGCAAGTTCTTCTGGTGAACTTTCGGATTTATCCAATGATGACATCGTCAGTACTTTGCGAATGATTACTCAAGTCGCTTTTGAATATGTTCACCCGTCCATTTTTTGTAAAACACAGATTGAAACCTATCAAAATTCAAGAATAGTTATGATACAAATTCCGCCTGGAACTCAAAAACCATATTGCACCGTAAGCGGCCAATTTTTGATCAAAACAGAATCAAACAATATTGAGGATATTGATCATGATGATTTACGTGATCTATTTTCGGAAAAAATGATTTTTCAGGCAGATCAAATGATTATAGAAGGTTCTGATCATACGTATATAAATCTTGAGAACTTTCAACAATTTTTCAAGAATAAATTTAAAATTGATTTACCAGAAAATATTCCCTTGATTACAATGTTAGAAAGTATGAAACTGGCATCAAATGGTCAGGTAAACACTTCAGGTATGCTTCTTTTTGGTAATTATCCCAATGAAAAATTTTCATTAAGTCAAATTGTTGCCATGTCTTTTTATGGAAATGATACATCTGTTTTGGAATATAGGGACAGTGATAATTATGAAGGCACTATTGTGGAATTATTTCATAAAGGAATGTCATTTATCTATAAAAACTTAGCAGAACCAATGAAAGAAAATCATTCTCTAAAGGAAATTCCAGAAATAATCATTCAGGAAGTACTCATCAATGCGCTTGTCCATCGAAGCTATTATTTAGATTATTTTACCAGTGGCAATATTGTTCTTTCAGTATTTGATAATCGCGTAGAAATTGAAAGTCCAGGCGCTCTTTATGAAACATTGACCATTGAACGTATTCAAAAAGGGAAAGCATTTCATCGTAATGCAACGATTGCAAATTATTTAAAAGATTTACTTCCATTTCGTGGTATTGGCCTGGGAATTTCTACAATCCTCTCCAATTATCAAGGAATTGAATTTATTGATGATGATGATTCTGATCAATTTAAAGTGATTATAAATAGACCAGAATAATTTTATAACCATATAGAAAGGATTTTACATCGATGAGACCTTATTCAATAGCATTGGCTGGAAAAGGGGGTACCGGAAAAACGACTCTGGCTGGAATGCTTGTTAAATATTTAATAAAAAAGGAAAAGACACCTATTTTAGCAGTAGATGCTGACGCCAATGCAAACTTCAATGATGTATTGGGTGTTGGAATCAATGGCACGCTTGGTGAAGCACGAGAATCCATGAAAAAGGGCAATGTACCATCAGGTATGACAAAAGATGTGTTTATGTCTATGAAAATGCAAGAATCTGTTGTTGAAACAAAACATTTTGATTTAATTGTAATGGGAAGGCCTGAAGGTGCGGGGTGTTATTGTGCTGCAAACACGCTTCTCACCAATTTTTTGGATAGATTGACTGATAATTATCCTTTTTTGATTATGGATAATGAGGCTGGTATGGAACATGTTAGCCGTTTAACCACAAGAAATGTTGACGTTATGATGTTGGTTTCAGATGGTTCTGTGAGAGGGGTTACAGCTGCTGTGCGAATCAATGACCTGGCTAAAAGTTTACATATTGGTATGGGAAAAAGCTTTTTGATCATTAATCGTGCGAAAAATGAACCTTCTGATACGATTATCAAAATTATTCAAGATGCGAATATCGATTATGCTGGTTATTTACCGGCTGATGACATCATTTACGACTTTGACATGAATGGTAAAGCGACGATTGATTTACCCGATGATAACGCATTTGTAAAAGCCGCATTTGATATTTTTGACAAACAGCTTGCGCTTTAATATGATACCCATGCTTCGGTTTTTCATGGCATGGAATACGTGGTCTACCTTGCATGAATTGTAATTAATAGGGGTTAATAAGCCAGCAACTTAAGAGGGTATATTTTCTTCCATGAAAAACCAACGTCTAAATATCAAATTGTATATATTGTTAACAATTTAATAATAGGTAAGCCTTGAACTTGAAGGGAATCCTTATAGTTGGATTATAAAATAATTAATTAAAGTCTTTTTGCATATTCAAAGGTAAGGTAATAAAATGGATTATATAATTCCTTCTGATTGCCAAATAAAAGAATTAAATCAGTTATACAAGCAAATATTTGGTTACAAAACGGATGGTGTTTTTTTTGAAATTGGTGGATTTGATGGACAATGTGCAAGCCTCACTTGTTTTCTTGCGGATATCGGCTGGAGAGGTTTCTATGTAGAACCTGTAGCAGAATTTGCTTTTCATTGCTTACGTCGGCACAGGCATAATAATATTGAAGTTATTAATGTTGCTGTTGGTCCCTCCGGACAAACAACTGCTAACATTTCTATAGCAGAAGCTCTATCATCTATGGCACCTCACCATGTTGAAGCATTCAATAAAACAACTTGGGGAAAGAATATGCACGAAGGAAACATTCGAACTGTTCAAGTTGTATCTCCAAATTTTCTGTTATCACATTGGAAACTAAATAAAATTGATTTAATGGTAATTGACACTGAAGGATATGAATGGCCTATCATATCAGATATTGATTTGAATACATGGAGACCAACTGCTTTGATTGTAGAAAGTAGAGATCAAGATCCAACATTTGGTAGACAAATACAGGAAGAAAGCATAAAAGTTATCAATAAAATATTAGATAATAATTATATGATATTTTGGAGAGATGGATGTAATATAATTTTTGTTGATCAATCGAATCGTTAATAAACCAATTTAGGGTACAAGATGTCTCAAGTATTAAAAAACAAATTATCATTAATGATTAATAGCGCTTTTGCTTTGATAAAAAAAAAGGATTATTTAAATGCTTCGGAAATTTTAAAAAAAATGATTAAACTTGATCCTAAAAATTCTGATGCACACCATTATCTAGGTGTAACATATATATATATCAATAAATTGGATGAGGCTATTTCTGAAATTCAGTATTCGATAGTATTATCACCAAATATAATATTATATCAAAAGAATCTTGGTTTAGCCTATTGCAATCTTGGCGTTAAATATATTCCAGAAGATAAAAAGAAAGCACTTCTTTATATACAAAAAGGTCTATCTAAAAATGAAGAACTCTATGAAATGCACCTAAAAAAGCTCTCTTTATTATTTGACATGGGACATTATGATAAACTATGGAATGAGTGCAATAAAATTATTGATAAAAATCAAATGTTTCCTGTTGTATTGTACTATGTTATACTTCTTGAATACTGTACGTGCAGAACTAACCTAACACTCCTATTTTTTCACAAATTATTAAAATTTAAGAATATTTCATTAGAAAAATGTTTATATGAAATGCCTGAAAATAATGGTGCAGAATTTTTTATTAAAGGGATGATTCATATATATCTTAAGAATATTGAAAAAGGAATAGATTACTTAAAAAAATCTGAACAGATAGTTCCAGGTGCAGGATGGACTTTTACATTAAAAAATATAACTATTATAAAAAAACATTATGCTAAATTATTGTACATAAACAAATCGAAAAACAAAGTTACCAAAACACATTTTGAAGGCATTGTCTCAATGAGTCATTTAGGAACTGATGGCCGATTAGGTCATCAATTTCAACATTATTTAGGCTTAAAAATATATGCGCAAAATAATAATTATCAGGTTGAAACACCAGACTGGATAGGTCGTTATTTATTTGAGGGATGCTATCATGATCCTTATATTTTAGGCTATTATGAAACAATTGAAGCTAATGATCCCGTGTTTTTGGCCTCTCTTCAGAACAAAGAACGACCCCCAGCTAAAGCCTTTAATTTGAAAGGAGGTTGTTTCAATCCATCAACAATTACACAAGATGAAAAAAAATATATACAAAAAATTTTACGGCCGTTACCATATTGGAGAGAACAAATTAATACATTTATAAATATATTAAAGCAGAATGATAGTAACAACAGAACAATTGTGGCACTACATATAAGACGTGGTGATTTCATAAAAGATGGACGTTATGTACCCTCAAGCAAGGTTTATTTAGATTGGTTAGAGAATTTCTGGAATACTTTTGAAAATCCTATATTGTATATTGCAAGTGATGATATTAATAATGTAATAAAAGATTTTACCAGTTATAATCCATATTCTTATAAAAATTTTAACTTGATTAATAATAATTTAGCTTTTTTAATTGATTTTTTTATACTGGCACAAAGTAATATCATGGTGAAGGCAGGAAGTTCTTTTTCAGCTTTAGCTGCACTTTGTAATGAAAAATGTTCATGTTTTTACTATGTAAATC
>Ga0272440_1000651_pt1 | contig 29139 bp, 21 predicted proteins | sample SSMMMBAug17_FD_192440 | JGI IMG/M metagenome (GOLD analysis project Ga0272440, IMG submission 192440) | Marine sediment archaeal communities from Little Sippewissett salt marsh, Falmouth, MA, United States - SSM-MMB-Aug17 | ecosystem: Environmental > Aquatic > Marine > Wetlands > Sediment ... | reverse complement strand
TGTCTGGAAAAATCGGTCCATCAATCCTTCACTTTCACGTATGAATGCGGGTAATGCGTTGGATTTTAAGGAATCTTTTGAAGGCCATTATGCAGACTTGCCTGATATCTTTGACAGTTCGCCCGATAATTTTACCATAAATACATTGTTTGAATTAAATCCAATATTAAGGCCTCCATTGTCAGTAGAAGATCCCTGGCTTACGATCATATCATTTTGACCAGTTTGCGTGTGTCTGGCATAGAATTCAATTGAAAAAGAAGTATTGGCAAGGTCAATATTGCCAAGATCGACATAATCATCCACACCATCAAATGGCAATGATTTTTGAAACGTATTATTTGATACAAGCTCTGCATAACTTGGAACCCAGTCAGTATTTGTATCCATATGTGTTAATGTGCCAATATTATTATTGAAGGAATGATCAACAAGACTTCTTCCAGTAAACTGATTACATGGGTAATATGCAAGTAATGATGTATCTATTTCAGAAAGATTTTGATACATATTATTTCTAATTTCAGATTGCATTCTTACAGTATTCCATATTCTTAACTCATCAATGTCACCATCAAAATAATAGGCTGAAGCAATAATTTTCTCAAACATAAATCAACTGCCAAAAATCAAAGGGATAATCACGGTTCATACTTTCTTTTTCAATGTTTGCTGTATAACACGATCAAAGAATATAGCACATAATGTTAAATGATAAACAATAATGATTTTAACATTATTCCAATCATCATGACCGATATTTCTCAAACAATTCTAAACCTGTTTCTTTTATTAATTTTATTCTTGAACTACTGTTTATTATGCTATATATTGTTCTATATTATAGTTAGAGGATGTACACTTTAACAAATCTTTTCAAGGGATAATATCACAGCATGTTAAAATATGATGTTTTTATCAGTTATAATAGTCAATTTAAAGACTGGGTAGAAATGCTTGCCCAAAATTTACGTTCCCAAAACTTCAATGTTTTTTTTGATGAATGGGAAATAGCTGCTGGAAACCGCATTGATGAAGAATTGGATCGAGGACTTGAGCAATCTAAAAATGGAATTATACTTGCTACACCAGAAATTTCTAACTCTAGTTGGGTGAAAGACGAATATTCTAAAATGAAAGAACTTGCTGCTAAGCGAGATTTCAAAATAATTCCAATTATTTTAGGAAAAGAAATCCCCGATTTTCCTTTTTTAAGAACTATCAAGTGCATTGATTTTAGCGAACCTCACCTTTATCGACAAAATTTTCATAAGTTGATTTGTGCTTTAAAGGGTGAATCACCAGGGCCTCCCCAGGAATTTCAAGGTAGTTTGGAAATACCATTTGGTTTTCCTGCTAATTTACAAAAAAAACAGCATGAACAATCTAAAATGAATGAAACAGAAATATCTACTCAAAGAACATATGACAGCAATGATATTTTTAATGGCAACGTCGATGATCTAAAACAAATAAAAGACATACAAAAAATTTATACAGAAAAACTATCAAAGGGCTTTCAAAAGAAAATCGATGACCTCATCATAGTTCAACCATTTATTGGAAAAAAGAGACTAAATGAAATAGAAAAATTGCTAAATGATGACACATTTCCCTATATAAAGAATAGCATAAAATCGAAACTTTTGTTTAAAGCATCACTCTGGCATTTCTCAGATAAAAGACAAATTTCAAAGGCAGAAAACTATTTACAACAATTAAAAAAGATTGATCCACAAAAAGATATTCGCCGAATAGAAGCCGCACGTCTCTATAGCAAAGGGCGATTAAAAAAAGCTGTAAGTCTTTTATATTCAATAAGAAATCCTGAAGCCCTTACCCAACTTTTTTTATATCTTGGAAGTGACAACCTCTCAAAAGCTGTGAAATGGTTTGATAACGCACGCTTGTCTTTTGATCAACTTATAGACTTGGGTTGGAATAATGTTGCGATTGCTTTAGCTGAAGTAGATAGGTGGGACGAAGCGTTAAGTATTATTTGTGACTATCGAAACTTTAATAAGAATGCTTCATTATTATTGGCATTTAGTGAAGCAGTCATTAGAACATGCTTGTTAACAGAAAAAGCTTATCGAGGCAGAATTCTTAAAGGAACATTAGATTTTCAAGATGATATTTTGCTCGAAAATATCAAAGAAAAGCATCAACATCGAAAAAAAGCAATTGATTGTCTCAATACTGTTGAAGATAGCCTTATACAAAGAATTGAAAGATATGATGTTCAAGATTATATTCGACAAACAAGAATTCACAACGCATGGCTTTTATTAAGTGATAAGACCAGACATAAAGAAAGCAAAAAATTTGTTAGAGAACAGATGAAATCACTTCCTTATGCCTTAGATTTCATTGGTATTGCTGCCCACTTTAAGATCAAAGCTAAATTAAACCTTATAGAAAGCCATTTAAATGAAAGAAAAATATTGAATTTATTGAATGATAATGATTTAAGAGCATACTTAAATTTATTAATATATAAAAATAACACGAAAGAATTGATTTCTTTTTTAAGAGAATACAAAGGAGAATTAATTGATAAAGTATTAACTCCAAAAGAATGGTATGCTCGTATTATTGAAGCCCATTGTCTGATGCAAGAATATAAAGAAGCAGAATTACTTTTGGAAAAACACAGTGAAATTCTTGAAGAAAAAGCTTCATTGTCAAAAGCACAGATACTTGATCATAAAGGTGAAGACGCCAGTAAGCCATTAACTGATATTTATGAACGAACAAAGAAATATTCAGATCTCAAAAATCTATGCCAGTATCTTGAGGCAAAAGAAAAGTATAATGAATTATATGAATATTCTAAGAAATTATTAAAAGAAAAAAAAGACAAACAAAAAAACACAATTACTCATGCAAAATGTCTTTTGGAACTTAACAAATTTTCAGAAATAATATCCCTTAAATGTGATTATTTTATTCCCAAATCACCAGAGTTAAGAAAAATTAAATCCTGGGCTTTATTTTTTATGGGAAAATTTTTAGAGGCCAAAGACGTTGCAAAACCATTATTTCAAAAAGATATGAACACTGACACTTTTACTTTTAAGCTCAATTTGGATTACTTTATGGGGAATTGGGAAGAAATACAAACTATAATTCAGTCTAATTTAACAAAAACAAATGACTTTACCAGTGAACAGTTACTTCTTACTGCAAAAATTGTTTCAAATTATAATAAGGATTTATCTATTGATTTTATTAAAAAGGCTGTACAAAAATCATCTCAGAATGCTGATATTCTTTTGCATTCTGGATTATTGTTTTTCCAAATAGGCAATGATTTTGAAGGATCGAAATATATTCATGAAGCAGCTAAATACTCCGATCCTAAAGGTCCTGTCAAGGCAATACAAGCTTCTGATGCAAAGGACATTCTTTTTGAATCTAAGAATAAGTCTAATGATTTTTACAAAATGTTTGAAGAAGCTAAAATAACATTGCATTATTTTTGTAAATACTACAATATACCTCTTGCAAAGCCATTTATCACATGTGTAAATGAAAATATCAAAGAAAACGACATTCGTAAAAAGCCTGTCATTCCAATACGACATGGCATACGAAACCAGCTTGATTTATCAAAAGTAAAAGTGATTGCAATGGATATCACCGCACTTTATCTTGCTGAAGTATTCAAAATATTTAAGCAAGTATTGGATGCTTTTGACAGAATAATAATTCCCTGGGAAACAATGCCAATATTGATGGAAGAAGAATCAAAAGCACGTTTTCAACAACCATCTAAAATACAAAAAGCAAAAAAATTTCGAGCTTTTATTGATAGTAGAGCTCTAAAAATTATGGATGAGAATGAAACGCCTCCGCAATGGTTAATTAAGGAAATAGGAGTTGAAAATGCTTCTTTATTACATGCGGCAAAATGCAATGATGGCCATTTTGTTATTCATAGCCCCTTATATCGTATCACAACCTTGCTTACAGAACTTGCAGATTTGAGAGAATATAACCAATATCTCATCTCTCCTTTGACAATTGTAAAATCAATGAATTCAGAAGGATTGATATCTAAAAATGAAATGGAACAAGCTTTTTTTGAGTTTGAAAAATTGGGAATAGAACAGTTATCTGATGAAAATTTACTTGGGAAAGGTCAGTTGTATCTGGAAGACTCACTCTTGGATTATTTACATTATACAGATATATTTGAACAGCTATGCTTGTTTAGAAACTGCTATATACATCAGATCAGAAAAACTGAAATTCTTGAGTTAGCATCAGCTGATTCCAAAGAAAATGAAGTGTTTAAAATAATACAGAAGATACGCAAAAAACTGTACACAGAAATAAAAAATAAAAAAGTTATTTGTCAGCAATCTCACAATCCACCTGATATGAGTTATAATTTAGCAAATTACCAGGAATCCTTTCTAAAGCAATTATCACATATTGATGCTGTCTGGTTGGATGATAAATTTTTCAGTAAATATCAATATATACCAGATAGCAATGGGAAGAAGGTTTTACTGGTAGGCATATGGGATATCTGTCAAAGTCTTATGCAAAGAAAGATTATTTCCAGATCAGAATTATACGAAATAAACTATCGTATGCGTAAAGCGAATCTTACTTCAATTCCAGTAGACCATACAGAACTTGAATATTGGATATGTCAATCAAACGTTGATTCAAATGGAAATTTGATAGAAAGTACAGAGCTTAAAGCTATTAGACAGAATTTTCAGTTTTGTTTTTATTCGACTTGTTTGCCATTTCAGGAAGAAATCACATATTGGCAGAACATACGTTCAACTATTCAATTTTTAATTAAAAAATTTTGGATTGAAGGCCAAGACCTTAAAATAGCAATTTCAAGGTCGAACTGGTTGATTAAATCTCTATTTGTATCCATTCTTGACTTCAACAATATGGAAAAAAATAAAGAAAAATTTCAATTGTCTAACCTTTGTTTTATAGAAATATCAAGATTTATAGATATCTGTTTAAAAGATGAATCAAGAAAAAAGCTATATTTAAATTGGCTGGAAAGTATTTTTCTAAAAAATTTGCACATAGCAAATTCAGACGTTATTAAGGAAATTGTTGAGTATGAAAAAAAAATAATTAAAGAAATTCTAAAGAGTGAAGAAATTATATTTGATCCAGACTTGTTTATGAAAAATTTATATCGAAGTTTACCTGAAACTTTATTTCAACAAATTGAGAAAGATAAATATTTTCTTAGGAAAGCAAATCTTCCTTGCTTCAAACATATCCACTTTGGAAACATACCTGCCATAAATTGTAGTCTTCTTTTTGATACAGTCAGAAAAGTATTTACTGATAACAAAAAAATTGAGATTGTCGATGTGAAAAATAACAGAGTTCAAATTTTGTCTTCAGATGATAAGATTAAAATTTATTATACAGATAGTAATGGGAAAAACAAAAAAAATAGTGTTTTATCCTTAGGTCTTTTACATCCAGATTCTTCCATTAGACTTCAAACATTTGAAAAAATGCTGCAATATTATGGCCCCACACATCCTGGTAAAACAAAATGGATAGGAATCTTAAGCAAAAGATCTTTAAAAGATGAAGAAATTATGGAATATTATGATTCTTTTAATTACATTTTGCCAATTATTAAAAATAATATATACTTAAAAGCAAGAGAACCGGTTAATAAAACACCGATTGAAATTCGTGATACTTTAGTACCAGTTTCTATTCACTACTTTGAAAATATATGTGCCCCTGCTCCAAAAAGTCATATGAATCAAAAAATGTATATTTCTAAGATTTTAGTTCCTCGAATGCAACAGGCAATTGAATTAGATTTGCTTCAAGGTTTAGAGATGATCCTTCCAATGGGAGTTCAAGAAGAATTGATAGCTAATAATTTTATTAATGATATTCCAGATGAAGAGATTCAATATGCCATAAAAAGATTGTCACCATTCAATGATCCGATTTCAAAAATGAATGTTTTTGCTATTTGTATGAATCGATTAAACAATCAATTTTTCTTCGATTTATCTCACAAGATAAAAGAAGAAGTATTTTCTGAGGAAATACATCATAACAAGATTGATATCAATATACTTTTTAATGCGTTATTACAATTTACAACAGATGCAATTCAATTAAATCCACAAATAAGACAACAGCCTGTATATTGGAAAAGACTTTGTGCCTGGACACAGGCAGGTCATTTGACAAGACTGTTTGCACCTGACACGAATTCAAATTCGCCTGAACATGCAGATTGGATAAACTCATTTTTTATAGACTGGTTAAAGTCATGCCATCAACTGATACATGTATTGGCTGATTTACTTGAGTTGATAGATGTACCATATTCAAGAGCACATACTGGAAATCATTTTGATGTTAATGCATTCTATAAAATTCATATAGCTGTATTAGAAAAGGAAACAACAAAAAAATCAATTCAAGAATTATTTCCTGAAGATATAGATATTGCATATCAAATGTTGCTTCCTGGTATTCTTGACACTGATTTAAAAAAACATTCTAAGATTGACACAAATATATTCAAAAATATTACGTCTATAAATGCACCTCTAAAAATTGATGACGAAAATAATTGGTTTTACATACATGGAGCCTGTCACTTTTTTCCAGCATCTTCACTTCCTATTGAAAAAATATGCGAAATAGTATTATCTTCTTTGAAAAATGTAAGAATAGAAGACCTTAATAGAGAACTATCCAATGAAATTCATACTCGTTGTATTGACATTATAGCACAAATATCCCAAAAATTGAGAGACTCTGACATAATTGAGCAAGTATTAAATATTTTATTAGGCCTTCTTGAAATTAATGCAAAGCACGAATATTTAATAGACGCTCTGTGTAGTTGTATGGGATACAAAAATATGGAAAAAGCAATAAAAAAATATTCGGAATTCCTTCTTAAGGCATCTCTAAAGGTCAATGATGTTCATTTTCTTTTATTCATTTATAAAGATATCATATGCAATCTCAAGAAACTGTTACCTGTAAATTTATGGTTTTTTACAAAAGTAGAAGCCCTTTGCAGAGCAGCATAAATTTATTCCTCAAATAACCGCGCAGTGCTTATGCCCCATTTGTTGCACAATAATTAAAAATAAATGCTTGATTGGGGGGATTGCACCCTGATATTTCAATGACTATCTTTTTTGTGTACTCCATCCAGAAATCATTTCAGCAAAAACATTAATCAATTGTTATCTGAAAAATGAATGATCAATGAAGAATACAATTTATGCTCAGTTATATCCTGAGAAAATCCAAAAGATGGAAGTGCTGAACGTCCAACATTATTACCTGTACGATACTGATATGCCATATCAAAAACAATAGCTTTATGAGCAATTCCAAATCCCAATGAAAACCCATAGACTTTATCTGTTTTTCCTTCACCAGGAGCGGGATCATAGAAAAGGCCAGATCTTAGACTATAAGATGTATAAGATTTATATGTATTTTTCTTTTCAATCCTGTATTCTACACCTGAGCGTAACCAGGTTGTGGGGTTCATATTTGAGCTGTTTTGCCCTGAAATTGGAGACGTTCTTATTCCGCCAGTTTGTTCAAGTTCGAAATCATCCCAATTTGTTCGATAAATATCAAAAGCAAAACGCAATGTGTCTGAAGCGTTATAAGCCAACCCCAGACCATAAGACAATGGCATATGCAATGTTTCATTTGAAGATGTTTTTGATTGTTTTGTAATATTGGATTCTGGTGCTGAAGGATAATGTATTTGATACATCCATGATGTTTTATGATGAATATCAGCAGAAAAAGGCGTTTTTATCACACCACCTAATCGCAAATTTTGGTTGACTAACCACCAAAACCCAAAGTTTACATTCCAGCCCTTGAATGAATATTCTTCTGTTTTATGTGCAATGTAATATCCTTCAATACCATCTGGTGCAGGTGGTGGTGGCATGATTACATTGCCTGATTCTCGATAGTGTTGCTTCCATGTATTTTTATGAATAAAATCTCCCCAATAATTTAAAGTAAACCCCAAATATACGTCTGGATGAACCATTGTACAATAGGCTAATCCAATAGCGTATAAATCACCATCTTGTTTGTAATTCATGTGAACAGGTTTTGTGAAGAATGGGTCATGGTAATCCATTTGATATGACCAATGTCGATCAAAATCATAGAGTTGTTGATAGTTTATAGAAATGATCATATCAGTATAACCAAAACGAAAAGGATATGCAGCACTTAAATAATTCAGCTTGTGATTAAATACAGATTCTTTTCCAGATGCTCCAGGGGAAAGGGCTATTGAATTGTCTTCAAAACGTTCTGAATAGTCCCCCACAATAGAGACTTCTTTTGTTTCAAGCTGGTGGAGCCCCCCAGGATTTGAAGAAGCTGCAGTTGCGTCATTTGCAAACCCTATAAATGCGCCGCCCATACCCAATGCTCTGGCTCCTGAGCCAACGATATTGGGTGATGATGGCATTTCTATTCGAATAAATGGCATATCTTCTGCGCAAATATTTGATAAGAACAAACAAAAATTCAACAATGAAAAGAGCAATATCATTGTTACCTTTATTTTATTTAATGATTTCATGACGATTCCTTTTTGTTGATTGTTTAGACGATTTGATCAAAAGCTGATTGTTGATATAAAACAGTTAGATGAACTTTCTTCTTCATTGTTGATTATTCTTTCCCGCCCCTTTTCGTTAACAGTGATATAATCGTTTCTTACTTTTGTATATGCTTTTCCAATACCTGATACGACCATCGTAATGCTATATGTTCCAGGTGCTATAAAAGTATGTTCTGGTTTTTGGTTGGTTGAAGTTAAATTGTCGCCAAAATCCCAAAACCATTGGTCAACTTTACAAGGATAAGGGTTTGAAAAATTTGGTGTAAAGGACACTTTCAGTGGTGCAATTCCAGAAGTTGTTGATGCATAAAAACCAGAATCTTTACAGTTCGTTTCTGAGGTTAGATTAATAGTAATTTGAGTTGACTGTGCTTCTGCAATTGTTATGCTTTGCTCATATTTTTCAAAACCAGTCCCCAAAGCTTCTAAAGTGTATGTACCTGCATTATGAGGGATAAAGAACCATCCATTTGGTAAAGATAAGGCTTCAGTGTCACTGCTTGTTGAAATTTTTACATAGGGTGTCGGTGGCTGTATATAACCAAAAAGATAGCCTGTAAATGTTGCAATGGGTTGGTTTAATGTTATTTCATATTCTGTATCTTCTCCATGTACTTCAGGATGTTTTTGTTGTATTTTTATATAGTAAACTCCATCATACCCCCCCACAAACTCAACAAATTCATTACGACCATATTGAAAGGAATCCTTTTCTTCCAACAAGCTTTCTCCATCACAGGCATAAATATAGATTTGTGGATTACACATCACAGCAGTCGTATTTACGCTAACTTTATAGGTTTCACCTTCATTACCACTAAATATCATCCAATCTTTATCATCAGGTTTACTAAAATCATGAAGTTGTATCCAGGTAAAATCACCAGTTACAATCTGGTCAGGAGATTGATTATTCACAGTGATCACACTTGCTGTTTCCCATGTATCGTCAGGTTCGTATGTATCTGAAAAGACAACATTTGGAAATATTGAAATCATCCACAATATTAGTAGATGAATCATCATTTGATCGTTTTTCATTCTAAAAATTCCTTATCTTATCTTTGTATCTTCTTTAAATTTCGGGGTAATCAAGCGCTGAAAGCGCGTATTAATATAGGCCAGGGCAACGCTCGGGCTTTAGTATTTGGACAGGACGGATAGGTCTATAAGTGTATACATTTTTTCCTAACAACCTGTTATTCTTATAAAATGCCAAAATTTCAGATTTTAAGTTAACAGCTTAAATTTATTAGCTTTTCCGAAATTATGCATACACTTGTAGACCTATCCGGGACAGGATGTAAAGTTTTTTACAGCAGAGTTTGCTCTTCAAAAGAACACTATTATATTTTGTGATATCTGACAATTAGCATATTATAGGATTTAAAAAAAAATCCATATAGGTTAATAGCTAAATTTTTTCTGATGGGCGTATGCATACAAACGAAGTGCTGCTGCTAATTGATGTTTATAATTTTTAGTATCTGATTTAAACCAGTCTAAAACATCAGGCTCTATTTCAATAGTAACTTTCACTTTCGTTTTTGGTATTCTCCATTTAGCTGTTGAAAAAAAATTATCAGTTAGTTCTGGAGCATCTGAAGTATCTATCATATCGTCAGACATGACATCAATAGCATTCAAATCTGTTTGAATATGCTTTTTCATATTGTTTTCTCTCATTTCTTAAAGCTTTACGCAATGAAATTATTCGTATTGTTTCTTCATCAATCTCTGTAAACACGATAATGACAACTCGCATTTCTAAGAGACCGATACCTATTAAACGTTCCTCACCATAATCTTCTCGGTTATCAACATTAACTAACATAGGATGTTGAAACACTAAATGGGCATCTCTAAAATCAATCTTATGTTTTCTGATATTTTTCTGATTCTTTTTGGTGTCCCAAATAAATTTCATAATATTAATTACTCAACTGTTTCTAATAACTGTAAAATTTGTGAAAGCCTGCTGATTAACTAATTACAAGCTATAATAATATTTGCATATTATCGTTGAAGTATCAACCTTGAATCAGTCCAGGAAAAAGCTTATAATTTTTTCAATGTAATCATTGGCATACCCTTATGAATATCATATTTTTCTTTAAAAGTCTTTTCAATTTGCGTTTTTGATATTATTCTTTGCATAAGATAGCAACAGTTGCATACAGTAATTTATCATGTTTATAGGATATAGAATAAGTGAACCCCAAAAATAATAACCGAATTTGAGAATTTGATTTCAATGGTAATATAAAACGCCGCACTATAATAATGTAGAATGTAGATTTTCACTATTGATATTTAATAATTTTTCAATAGCTTGTAATCTTTTTTCATAAACATCATTTTTTGCTTTTAGCGCTTCATTTTCTTTTTTTAGCTTTGAAAGTTTATCATCCATTATCACTTTATATTCTTTTATAGCTTCAACAATTAATGCGACGAGTGGCGCATATTGCATACTATAATATTCACCCTTCTTATCAATAACTTCTGGTACGTTGTCAAGTTCATCCTGGGCAATGAAACCAAGTTGTTTTCCTTCCTGACTAATTAATTCAAAATTCACACCTTTCATTGCCAATAATTTTTTTAATGGTTCTGGTATAGAAGTAATATTCTTTTTCAAGCGTTTATCTGAATCAGCATACCAGGAGGTTGTTCCTCCCGCACTTCCATTTACTGATAACCTTCTTTTAGGATTCTTTGTTCCGATACCTACATTACCACGTTGTTCTATTCTAAAGTGTTCCTGATTGCCAAAACCTAAAACAACAGCTTCATCCCAATGAGGTCCAAGTTGAATATATCCCATATTTGTTCTATCAACTTTTCGTTGAATTCGCCAAGATGCTGTACCCCATGTTTGCTCAAGAGAATGGCCATTATAATCATCTTTTGAAGTCCTTACTGAATATATATTTAATTTATCGGCATTTACTTTTGTTGAGCTAAATAAACGAATGAATTCATTTTTATCACCAGTGCTTTCGCCAAGAGCAGAAGGCGTTCTGATAAAGAGTTTACAATCAGGGTTCGTGTGCCCAATACCTACAAAACCATTTGAATTTACAATAAAACGATTTCCACTTTGCCCTACATGAAAAGAACCATCAGTTCTCAAAATACCTGAGTTGTGATAAAAAGATTTATTATTATATGTTCGTATCCAAGTTGAGTCTTTCATATAAAAACCACCTCCATAGTTTTCAAAATACAAACCTTTTGTGCCTGAAACTCTAAACCACCCATCATCAGCGAAAATATCTCCTTTTGTATGCAATTTATACTTTGGGGATGCTGTATTTATACCAAAATTTCCTCCTTCATTTATTGAAATTCTCATATCACATCTTGCACCATCGCTTCTATCACCACCACAATTTTTCCCTTGACTATCAGTTTTATATTCCCATATTTCTAGTGCGTTTTTCCGATATTTATCATTCATATGATAAATACGCCATATATGGTTTCTGTTGTCTTCATCTGTTCGAATGAAATTCAAGCTGTAAATACTGGAATCTGGAGATTGCAATGTTATTCTTCCATCAATTACTGCATCTGCATTAACATGAAGTTTTCCATCAATTCCTGCATCTCCATTAACATGAAACTTATGCATAGGCTTTTTCAAGCCAATTCCTATATTACCATTCCCCAAAATGGATAAAGCAATTTTAGACACACCATCTTTGCCCCTGTTAGAAAATGCAATACCTCCATCTGGATGCGTACCATTGCTATCAGTTTTTTCAAAAATATATCCATCTAAATGATCACCAAAATAATTTCCATCACGTATTAGGCGTAATCCATCATTATTAGGAATTTTTATTAATGGATCTGTTCCAAAAAAACCAATATTTCCTTTAAAAAGAGATGGGCCATTTACAGTAATATCGTCATTAAATGTCTGCTTTCCAGTGAATGTATTTGAATTTAATGTTGCTGGAGGAAAAGTAAGCTTACTACTGTCTATACTTTTTTCTTTAATATGTGAGTTAACAATAGTACCATCAGCAATTTTATTCGTTGTGACAATTTTATCTACGATATTTTCAGCGATCCAGGCATGTTTGGAATAAATAGCAGTTGGTGAACTACTAAGTCTTTGCCTTGGCTTTATCTCCTCATTATCTAAGGTTACACCAATAAATCGTTCTTTATTAAATAGTGATTCAGTAAAGTTAACTTTTTCACCCAAACATACATTAAATATACCATCAATGATCTTAACGATATCATGTTGTTCTTGCCATAAGACAGTATCAGACTGTTGAGATTCATATATTTTAAATATTATGGAAATATTTCTATTTAATGGTGCACCATTCTTATCTGATAAATATCCCTGATATGCAATTGTTTCTGCGCGAGCAAGGGCGTATAGAGTAAACATATTCATTAAGGCAATCATTATAATTATTCTTTTTTTCATGGCATAAAGTCCTTTCATTTTTTAATAAATAGTTGATAATTTTATTTAAAGATTTGTTTTTCTTTAATTTGTGTCATAATTGACATCAGTTTTTGTAAACCAATAGTGTTGTTATGATGATTCTTTACTAAAACGTGTTCAGGTATGGTGTTTTGCGTTTGAATACCTGTCAGTAGTTGTAAGGTTATAATCATATCTTCTAAATTGACAGAATAATCAGAATTCATGTCACAAGAATAAAAGACATCACCCTTTTTCTGGAGGATCGTAAAATTATTCGGCAAAGAATAATTTCCCTTATTATCAATGGCAAAGACTGATATATTATATGTTCCTGGTACTGAGAAGTCTGAATACGAACCTGTATATGATCCTTTTGGGCCAGTTTGAAACAATTCAAAGGATGGCATTTCAGTTATAACCCCTCCTGATGAATAAATATCGATATTCGGTGGTGTAACGATAGCAATAACTTTTGATATACCTCCAGTATCATTAACGCCATGAACACTTATAGAAGTTGAAAATTCACCATTCAGAATTAATAATTCATTTTGTGATGAAGAAGGCATCATTGGAATATCGTCAGCAAAAACACAACCGCTTCCAACTATTATGTCTTGAGCTGCCCCTATATCATTATAATCATTACCAAAACCATTTCCATTTGAATCAATAAATGCTTTTTGATTCATTTCCATCATAATTTTTGCAAATTCAAAAGCATAATATAGTTTTCCCCCATTACTTAAATAGTTCCAAAAATGAGCGGAAAAAGAATGATAGCCATCTTGATAATAAACTGCTTTTTCTTTTTTCTTAGTACTGCCAATGACAATTCTCTCTTTATTTGTCAATGGTTTGATGAAATCTAAAAATCCTTCAGAATAGCATGCATCATATATAAATATAATTCTTCCAGACATATTTTTCTGAAGATTGTTGAAATAATCATTTAAATCTTCGGCTTCTATATCATCTGAGCTATTTAGCTTAAATTTTTCTTTTTCTCCATGAGTTGTAATGTAAACAAGAAGACTGGTTGCATCTTTTGCCCAATCAGTCATTGCATATAAAAATGACCTCAATGATATGTCATCATCAATATCATCAAACAAGAAATTACCATCAATATCAATATTTACTTCATCGCTCATAAAGTATATGTTTTCTTTTGTATAGCCTTGCCAAAGAAGAGTTCTATAAGCCAGGTGTGAAACCAGTTTAGATGATTTCCATAGTTCATTCCCATAGTAATTGCCACTTCCAGCAATAATAATCGCTTTATTTCTATTTTTGGGAAAAATTCCTCCATGCAACTGATAATAGTAATTTTTTCCCCTTCCAATGGCTGTATGGGGCCCTATTGAAGATTGAAGTTTATAATTTTTTGATTCGCCAATGCCACCACCAATTGTCTGGATTTCTTTGACTAATGTGTATGATTGTTTTGTAATTGATGCATTTGCTATTGAAAATACAAAAATAAACATACATGTAATGCCTATAAAGTGACAAATGGATGAAAAATCTGTTATTGATTTCATAAATCCACCTCCTTATTTTTTAATGTTAACGTGTATAGACACAATCTCCAATTTGGATTGATTGGTCTGCTTTAACGATAATTGCATCAGACATATCCTTATATACCTGAACAATTTGTGCCTCTCCAATGACACGGGTATTGGGACCCTGTACTTTTCCAGTGATTGGATGAATAATGTTTTTACCAACTTTAAGTATCTTTATTTTCATGTCTGGTTTAACATGATGATGATCCCCAATATCGACTTTGATCTTATCTTGATTCACACCAATGACTTGTCCCTGAGCAGAAGGGTAATCTTTAATAAGATCTTGAACCAGTTTTTGGCAAATGGTGTTGATATCTGTAATATTATCTAAATTTGCAGAGTGTGATATTGATACAATCGAAGTCCAGGTTTCTATGTCTGTTAGTCGACCAGTAATATGTGTCAGATTTTTTTTGATATCTTCATGAACGTTTATAAAGAGTATACATTCAACAGGTTTTATTTTTCTCAATCTTAAGGCTTTTTTTACATCGATCATTGGACCAACACTTTGCCTCAATTCTTCCAACAGTATTTCTCTTTTTCGGGTTTCCAATACCTTAAATCGTTGAAATTGAAGCAATGCCTCCTCAACTTTTAATAGAATAATTTCAAGCTTTTTCTTTTGATTGTGATCAGAAAGAAATTTCTCTGGCAGTACTGCAAGGCTTATGAACCAGTCTGCATCATAAATTGTTGGGCATTGTTTATGATCATTTGGCTTTTCAACAGGTAAAGCGCATGCAGAAGTGATGATTAATATAATACACAATAAAAAAAACCATTGACAATTTCTATAATTAATCAGCCTTTGACTGGACATACCATGAACTCCTTTCGTTAATCTTAGTTTTATCGAGTGATCACTCTGATATTATTAAAATTTGTGACTCCCAAATAGGATATATCTGCATATGACATGTTATCAACCACCTGAGTAATCCACGCCTGCCCCAATATTTCTATTGGTGATTGATCAATGGCCATTGTTGATGAAAACTGTTGAGAATCATTTATTTTATATAGAATAAATTTCATGCCGCTTTTGAGTCCGCTATTTTTTCCAATATCTGTAATAATAGAATTTTTTTCAGCTTTAACCACCCAGCCATCCAATAAAGGAATGTCTTCTTTTAACTTGATATAAAGCCCCTTAATCAACATTTGAATATTTATAGACGTCAAATTCGCACCAAACACATCTATGTGAGATAATATCTCATTTGTTTCTGTATTCACAAGCGATGCATCAATGTTAACTTCATCATTCCACTCCCATGCTGTTGAGAACAATACAGTATCAACACCTTCTCTTTTTTCGGCTTTTGAGATCTTTTGTTCTTGCTTAAACCAGTCCGATGTTTTTCTATCAATTGGATTAAACCGCGCTTGTTTTTCTTTCATCTCATTTAATAAAGTCTTTTTTGCATCAAGGGTCAGATTATTATTATGCCCCAGGTATTTTCTTAAAAATGGATAAACAGCAACTTGCATTCTCGATCCAACATGATGCACCAGTGATGGTTCTCTTATGATTTGAATCGTTTTTGTAGAAGTTTTTCCAAAATCATTTGTACATTTGATGGTAAAGCGGTTTTCACCCAATTTAAGACGCTTGAATTCCTGAAAATAAACAATTTTACCATACCCCCTGAAAATTTCTTTTCCATTGATGGTTATCTGCGTAACCCCTGTATCATCAGTTACCTTTCCATTCAGAAAAGCAGTACTTAAGGTTTTGCGCTTATTTCCCCTATCAACATAAATGAGCGGTTTGTCAGGCAAAGTAATGCGAACATCTGATAAATCAATTGTTGCTGTATGGGTATTGCCTGCACAATCTGAGACACTGATATATATTTTTTCCTGACCTGGTAAAATACATACCTTTTTTTGAAACCTTAATTCTTTTAAGCCATTATAAAGAATTGGCTGTTCATTATCTATTTTCATACAGGATATTCCTGATGTATCATAGAGGCTGCCTTTTATGATCAGATTCCTGGAAATTCTGTCATTTTTATGAAAAGGCTTTTCAAGTATAATATCAGGCCCTTTTCTATCTATATTCAACTTGATGCTTGTAGAAAATTTATTACCTGCTAAGTCAACCACTGAAACCAAAAGGTGGATAACTTTATCTTTTCTGTTTCCAAGTATTGGTATTTCTGCATTGAAATGAATTCTATCCGCTTTATGATCAGCAAACCCTTTGTTTGAAATAACAAATGGATATGACTTTCCTTGAATGGTGATGGTATCAATAAATGTGTCGTCAACAGCAGTTCCTTTAACAATAACTTTTGTGGCATTGGTATATATGTTTGATTCTGGAGTTAGAGAGACTATTTGAGGCATGTCTTTGTCCAGTTGAGTAATTTGAAGCCAAAGCATTCGTGCCAATCTTAAATAGTATCTTGCTCTTGCGGAATCCTCTGTTTGTCTGGATATTACAAGCTCACGAATGGCCTCTTTGTATTTTTGCTGCTTGAAAAAAATAATGCCTAACTCTCGATGAGGAAAATATCCAAAAAATGCGTATCCAAAGTTGGTATAATGATAGCCATAGGTTGAAATTCTCCAACAATCATCTGGACGCTGTCTGATAGATTCATTTAAATATTGAATCGCTTCATCAATAAAACCGCCTTCTAAAAAACTCAAGGCTGCCTCATAATAGTTCCACCATCGATAATTAAATGGCCTTTGCTCCCCATAACACCTGCCATTTTTTTCTATGCAGCCTAATCGATTGGGATAGGTGTTGCAGGCTTGGTGCATCACAATTAAGAATAAAAATGATAAATAATATATGTATCTATTTACTTGTGCCATGATCACTCTTTTGATTTTGTTATTCTTTTCTGACAATTGATTTTTATTGGTAAAGTATCGAGTTTTTCGAAAAACGAGTCTATTAAATGAAGTGCAATTTTCTCTTTAAAAGAGTTGGGTCCATCCTCATAAGGCCCTGTTTGATCTCCAAAAATACTTGTATCTTTTATATGAGCTTCGCTTGTATTCCAGGTTAATTGAAATTCTGAAGATAAATGTTTAAATTCAATTTGTGGATGAACATTCCAATAATAAAAACCATGCTCTTGTTTTGATTGCCCAATATCCATGTGAATTGATAGTTGATATGGTGTAATCATAGGCGAATCATTTTCATCATAAATTTTTGAGAATCCAAACGTTCGCATCTTATTTTTTATACAATCCGCAAGCATTTTCGACCATTTTCCTGTTGATATTAATCGTAAGCCACATTCATCTTTAAGGGGGTTGATAATATCAGAGTATTCTGATTTATTATAAGCGCAATCAATGGATACCACACGAATTAATCCTTGTGGTGTTTCATTGATTCGGATTTCTGAAACCTTAATGGGATCATTTATTTCTTGCCACCTGTCAAGTTGGTATTGCTCTACAATATACCCTCTGATATCCTGGCTGTTTACACCCTGATCCCACTTAAGCGTATAAGATGCCTGCGTTCTCCTGCTAACTCGAAGGTTTTCAGGTTTTTGCGGGCGGGTCGTATCAATAATGACCAATTCCTTTTTATTCAATAGATAAATATTTGAATTAAGACGCAAATATATGAATATACAAACAGGTTCAGTAGATAAACCATCCTGAAGATAGTCAAGTGAAATAGTTTCAGTTGTATATTCAGTTTCTGACGTTTTTTGAGTAAATGGAATGGGCTCTAAATGCTTGATATTTGCTATTAGTTGTTCTGGCTTAAAATGAACAGAAGGCGAGTCTATGAATCGAATATGTATGGATAGTTGAATCCCCCTTGATAAGTAATATATATTTTTTCCATCCATCCCCTGGCAAATACTTTGTCCTTTTGGAGAGGTCATGATATCCAGTTCAAAATTACGTAAGGATTCAACTTTCTTTGGTATCAGGAATGTATCTGTATTTGGGGGAACAACTTCAGACCTTTGTATGACTGCGCATGAAAGAAATAGAGGGCCCAGGATCAATATTGATACAAGCCCAGTAAGCTTTGATAAAAAAAGCATAGGACATATGCAATTAAAATGTATGAATTTTCTGACAAACATCATCACCCTCCAAAATTGACTTTAATACCTGTTTCATTTTTTATAATTCCTGCTTTTTCAGCAATTTCATTTTGATCTGTTACAGGAATACACACCATATATTTCAAACCTTTTTGTCTAATCCATAAATGAATTTGTGATCGATTTTCAATACTTTCCATAAAATCTCTGGCAGTGGAAAGATGATCAAATGATAAAAATGGAACCATCGTTTGGGGTTGAAATGGTTCACGAATGATTTGTTCAATACATTGTCTAATTTTTTTGGAAAAAAACAAATCATTTTTTGTTATCCGCTGATTCTCGAAATCATCACTTTGATGATCATACAAAACCATTGTAAGGAGCCAGCTGCCTTTAGACTTTTCTAAAATAGAAGAAAAAAATTTGCCCGCATGTTCAATATTTTTGCATGGCGTATTCATGAGATTTTCTTTTTTATTTTCTCCCAGGTCTATGGCAGGATATGGCCATCCAATATGCATAATGCCATATTTATTATCCATTGTTGAGGATGGATCAAAATTAGAATAATATGCGGCCATTCCTAAGAGAATATGAAGGGGAACATTATATTTCTGGGCAATTTCCAAAAAGCAAGATGCAAATGGATATTTACTCATATATGATTTTTTTAAAGGTCTGCGAATTAATTCGCGCCATTTCGACTCTTCCTGATTCACATCCTTATGTTTTGATTGCAATGGTTGCATATCAATCTTTTGATATGAAAAGCTTATATATTCCTCTTTTATTTTTGACTTTACCACTTGTGTTTCTGTATATAAATCATTGCTTATTTGAGTTGATGTGGATTGATCCTTGTTGATGGGCCTGTCTTTTTGAGTGCTTACACTGGCTTCCTGATGTGTCATATGGGCTTCAACAGGCAGAGTATTCTCATCCTTAGTGTTGATTCGATGATGCTTTGAAAGATTAGAATGAATGCCAGTTCCATTTAGTTTGGAAGCAGTGCGAGATTGTTTGTTTATGTCAGGCATTCTGTTTGTTACAGAAGTACTCGGTAAACCATAAGAATTGAAGTGATTATCAGTCAAATGATTGTTTGACCTGATGAAATAGAAAACACCAGCAAAAACAATCAGCAAGCTTATTGAAACACCCCAAATAATATTGGTGTGTAATATGCGTTTGTTATTCATTAATTACCTCCACTCAATTAAATGAAATGTCGATCATTATTTGTGATCATACACCATTTATCTATTGATTCTTGAAACAAATTATTTTTAAAAAAAGTCTTCATTGTTCAGTTAATATATACAAATTCTTGAAATATTTGACGATAAACAGGAAAAGACTTTAGATTAAAAAAAATTTTTTTTTCCTTCTCATCAATAACTCCCTTAGCTTTAAACGTTTGACGAGAAATACGATCATAAAAGGCCCAATGCACTCTGTGATTATTGGTGTAAATAAAAATACCTTTTTTTAGCAAAGTCTTTTTATCTGGAGCAAAAAAATCACCTTGAAAACAATTCAGCTGGTGATGGCGAATATGCATAAAACCTACACATTCCTTGTCTGGGAGAGAATTCACTTTCCATTTTCCAGAAATCAACCTCTTTTTATGTAAAGAATTAGAGAAATATGCTTTAGAAACAAGTCCTGGAATAAACAATTCTTTAGACTGATCTGTTGTGATGATCCAGAATTGAAATAGCGCATCATTCTTGTCAACTTCAACAATGTCTGCTGCAAAATGATAATCTGCTTTCTGAGAATTTCGAACCAGTTGTATTTCATTGCATAACACCAATTGTTTTTCTAACATATTGAATATATTTTTAAAAGGGGCTTTAATTTTAGAATTATCAATAAAAACCTTTTTTTGAAATGTACCTTCTTTTTTCTTAAAAACACAACTCATATTATGCGCAAGAAAAGCCGCCATTTCATGATGCTGTGAATTATTAAAAGGCAAATATTGAGAGCCTCGCAAATATTCATCAGGCATTGGTTTGGAATTCATTTGCTTATACTGAAAATCATTAAGAAGAATTTTGGGGTGATATATTGAAAATCCTCTGATAAAAGCACCTTCAGAAATATCAATTGCTCGAATATCCGCTCTTACATAATGAACCTGATTTCTGGCATTTTCTTTGATATCAATGGTAATAATCATGTCATAATCTTTTCCTGAATCACAGGTTAATTCTTCTATCGCGTATGGGCGACGAATTTTATGTACAGGATGTTTTAAAATTACGTTTATTTCTGGGTAATTTAACAAATGTGAGATAAGATTATTTCGAATCGCACAGGTTAAATCATCAATTGAATCCTGAACAGACTCTCCATTTGCTTTTCCAATAATAAATGCCCTTTTTTTCATGAATGAACAATTTTTCAACTTGTCAACCATTTTAACAAACACATAACTGTTTAGCCAGGTATCTAATGGAACAGCTTCTGATGGATTATTGGGATATGTCATATTGCGAGAACACCCCATCTGTCCAATTAAACAAAGGAGTGCCAGCAAAATTATTAATTGTTTGGTGTATATTGATGGTTTATTCATTTTGAATCACCTTTCTATCAATTATTATTGTAAATATGAGACAGAGGTCTTATTCCTGACTGTTGTTGTATTTTGTTGATAAATTTTTGTTTTTCATTTTTATTTTGATAAACAAAACAAATATCATAGGTGTATTTAAGGCTTTTGAAAATTTCAAATGGCACGTCTTTAACCTGATGTTGAAGGTTGATCATAACTGTTTCCGCCATATGGTAGTGTGTGAATTCAAGAACAAGGGATTTGTTTGTTTTATGACTGGTATTTTCTAATACATAATCTAAATGCTCATAAATATATGATGCATACCATTGGGCACCATCAGGAACAGTACCTTTTCTGATTCGATTAGGGCCATAGTTATAAGCAGCAATCGCAAGATATGTATTTCCATTATAGCGTTTCAATAGCCATGCTAAATATTTAGCACCTGCATTGATATTTACACAGGGGTTAAACAATTCTTTTTTGGAATAAATCCCCAGATCCTTTGCAGTACCTGGCCATTGTATCTGCATTAAACCATAGCAATTTTTCTTGCTGATGGCTTTAGGGTTGAAGAATGATTCTCCTCTTGCCAATGCGAGCAGTAAGGAAACTGGTATATTATGTTTAGCAGAAGCCTCTTTAAAACAGTTCATATAGGGATAATTTGCTTGTGGACTGATTGTATGCTTTTGATTGTCAAAAGATTTCCAGGCAAGAATAATATGTTTCTCATTTGCATGAGAAACGTTTATTTTTGCAAAGCCATTCTGGTTCAGCTGATGATTTATGCTGATGAGCAATAAAATTATGATAATGTTTTGTTTAAACCTTGTATTCATTATGTCAATTCCTAGCGTTTTTTGATTATAAATGGTCGTACAAAGCCAATCATAACCTCTGTAGTTATGGATGGAAATGAACCTTACCATTTTTCCCAATAATAAATTTTCCATGTTTTACATTGTGTATATTCCGAATTTGTTTTGATATGCCAGGACTTAAGCCAACAATGATCATTTTATTTTGCGAAGCCAATGATGTCCATGACTGAAATGCATGGAAAATATACTCAGGTATAAGGCTTTCAGAGACTTGCCACAGATCGACAAGATGATCAATATCAGCTTTTTCAAACTCAAGCTTTTGGTGAATCATTTTCACTTGAAATGCCAGATTGATATCAAGAAATTGTATAAATAGTTTTATCGTTTGACTTTTTAAGAGCCTCATAAATATCTGATCAGATTCAAATGCAACATATATCCCTTTTGCCTTGCTTTGTGTTTTTTTGGGGTTACTGCTTAATGTTGATTTTTCAGAATCTTTCTTTTGATGTATTAGCTTTGTTTTCAAGCGCTTATTTTCTGATCGTAACTGATCTATAGCATATTTTTGCTCTGATAGCTGATCGTTTAAATCTTTAACTACAGTCTTTGGTTGAGGAGAAACTACTGGAATCGATTGAACAAGTGCAAAGACTGCCATCAAGCAAAAGCCAATTATTGCAAGAAATCGCTGAATATCAGTTTGCAAAAGTTCAAGATCCATATCAGAATGTTGTATAGAGAATATATCTTCATAATGATGTAACATTCTTGCCATTCCTCATGCAGTGTTTAATTGTTGTTCAATTTGTTTTACATGCACCTGAATAGCATTGAGTGTTTTTAATAGCGCTTGCTTATCTGCATCATGGTATGAAGTAGAAAACCGATAAAGCCTTTTTCCCAAAAAAAGGTACTTAATCAGCCGTAAACTATACCCCCCTGCACCACCGACAATGGTTGTCCATAGTGCGATTAAGATGCCATTATCAACCAATCGTTTTAAAATACCCCATGCGCCCAGGCTGGCAGCTTCTGCTTTGCTGACATTTCCAAGTGCGTTTACAAGTGCATTTTGAAGTCCCCATGCTGTAAAAAGAACACCAATGGCGAAAAAAATGGTGATTGATAATTCAAGTCCTCCATTATAAAAAACAATTTTTTCAGCCAACTCTTTCTGGTAGGAGGAGTGTTGAAGGTTTGAATGCAAACGCAAGAAAAAAAATGCATATACAAAACATGCTGGTATGAAAAATATGGTGGAACTGCCCAGATAATGACTTACCAGATGAAACGTTTTAATTAGCCAACCGCCACCAACAAATACAATAATCCCTGAATGCGTTAACAGAAGCAAAAGAAAGGAACTGAATACGACTGTTAAACACATAACCATTACAATAACACCAAATTGTTCAAAGTTATTTAAACGCTTCATATGTCCCTCTGTTTAATTCCAGTTTTCTTTTTTACCTTTAAGGTATTCTTCGTTTAAAACCAGATCAGACAAAAAATTGACAATCCGAATATATTCTGATTCAGCTTTTTTAAAGTTTTCCCTGTCAGCACAACAATCAACCATGCCAATTTTTTTTTGATCCAGCTCATCTTTTAATGAGCGATGAATTGAGTTCATTTCATCTTTTAACTGATATGATTTAATATCTGGAATACTGATAAAGCTGATTGAAAAATATTTCTTATACAATTCTTTTGCATATCGCTCTGAAATAGCATTCTTTTTTATCAAATTTTTTAGCATGAGTTGAATGGATATGCTGTTTTCTTTAGCAGGTTTATGTTTTGCAATATCAAGAAGCTTTTGAAATATACGATCCAGCTGATCAGGACATCCTGTTAAAGATGTTTCTGCTGTTTCAATGGCTTTTTCCAATTTAAAGCCTGACGGCATTGGACATTTTGATGGCTTATATGCAACACCGCTGACTTGCGTGTTTGTTGCACATCCGAAACTCATCAAAGTGATGAGTGTTAGCAATGCGATTAATTTGTTATTCATCATTTCCTCCTTTATGGATAAATTAATTAGTTTCGCCAGTCATCATCTGTAATGGATGAATGATGTTCTGCTTCTGTAATGACCTCATTTTCGCCAAATTCAACATCATATCCAAAAAGGTCAGCAACACCCTTCATAACACCGACCATTTCAGGACTGAGTTCTGGAAGGCTTCTTCCCATATCATTCATAACCATGTATTGCGTTACTTTGATTCTAAGAAAGTCCAGAATCTCAGATGCTGAAACTAAATCAGCCTGTGTTTGTAAGCTTAACTCCAAAATTGATCGCCTGGAATTTGAGGTTCCAACAGCAGTCAATAAATTGGATAGTTTAGCACTTAAGGGACCTCTGGCCTTGGGAAGGGATCTTTTTTTAGACAGCTTTTGATACAATTCACTCACATTTTTGCCGCGAGTTTTTTGATGAATGGAGTTGCCCAATTCTGTTGCAGATGATGAGATAGCCTTTTGAATTTCAGGAACAACCTTTTCCATAGATTGAAGTACTTCCTCATATCTGCCACTCAGTTGATTTTTAATCTCCACACAACCGCGATCACCATCACGTCCTTTGCATGCATCAATGTAAGTTTTGTAAATTTTTTCAAGGTTTTTAACCTTTGGTGCCATATCGTCTTCAACATGGCTAACCAACTCTACTGATTTTTTCAGTTTTTCTTTCACATTTTCTGTAATTGGATTAATGGGAACCTCTACAGAAAAGGCAAAAGAAACCCATAAAATGAGTATGCTGTAAGTACAGATAAATATCCTTTTCATAAAACAATCCTCCTGTGTAAATCATTAATGATTTTTAATAGATAAAAACTACATCAAAAAAATTTTTTATTTGGGTATGACAACAACCAGCTTATCCTTAAAAATTTGCCCTGGCATCATACCTTTCTGGTTTGCAATTAAAATGGCATCTGCATCGCAATTTGAAATGATTATGGAATGATCATAATCATTATATTTCAATGCATTAACTGTTAGATAGTTTGAAAAATGCTTAAAATATTTTCCTTTACTCTTGTTTATCAATATGCCAAACGACGACACATAATCGGGTGTGTCATAAACAAGGCATTGATTTTCAGAATATATGGTATTCGATAAATTAAGTTTTTCTCCTGATTGTAATGGCACATTGATCAGAACCCCAGCAATTGAATCATAAGTTTTTGATTTAATCTCACTGCATTCATTGGATAATTGATAAGGTGTGTTAGAATCTCTTTGAAATTGGTGCAATATTGGAATAACTTCATTCAAAAGAATGCCATTATTTTCTACTGTTTGTATGACATTTGTAAAAGACACAGAAAAAGTTTTTTCTAAGGTTTTTATTCGCTGGTTTACATTTTTATGAGATTTTTTTATGGCGCGTTTTATCTCTGATATCATATCCTGTAGCTCTTGATGTCCTGATTTGTTAAGATCATAAAATTGTCTCTGGAATATATCTTTATTATTCAATTTATTGATAAGGCGTTGATCTTTTGCAAGAGCTCTTTTCAATTTTCCAATGGCATTTCTTGTGGCTTTATCTTTTGTACCATCAGATTTTTTTGGGGCATATGACCTAGAAAAATCAATAGTATTGTTTGGTAGCCTTATTTCAAACCTATGAATACGATAGCGTACTTCGACATTTAGATCAGGATTGCCTCCTTCAATAATTTTTTCTATTACAACTCTTAATTGGGGGATAGAATCATTCTGAACCAGTAAAAAATCTCTTGATGTTAAAAAATCTTCCAGCATTCTTTGAATTTCAGTCTTTGCCTCTTGCCATTGGCCTTTTGAAACAACGTGAAGGTTTATCATTTTTACTGTTGATGGTTTTGAATATGAAACTTTAGGGCTAAGCCATAAAACCAGGATCACAGTAATAGATAAACAGACGAATTGTGATGTTTTTGTTTTCATTTTTGTGTCCTTAATTTTCGTATGTCCATATAGAGCTTTTCTATAAAACCACCTATTCTATATCCTGAACATTTATGACCACTTAAAAAATATTTTTTCATAAGTCTGTCTGCATGATCTACTGTATCAGCAATGGCTGTAATTTTATTTTTTTCACTTTGAATGGCATTAATATATCCAACATAATTGCATAGTAATACAGTGGCACTATCTTCATTATTGGTATTTCTGATCAGAATTGCTGACAGCTTATTAAAAACATCCTTATATTGATACAGATCGGGTTGAATCAAAAGACCAATTCTAACAGCATTTTCAAGTTTTGAAATTTCTTTGAGATCTGATAATTCAATAACAATGTCCATTCGAGTATTGTTTAAGCCTGATGAAAAGCATTGATAAAACCATATGTCAGTTAAGTGTTCAATTTTTAGATACTTTTCAAAGCGAGACATGTTTTGAGAAAACTGATAATTATAGATCAAAAAATTAACTCCTAAATATGCTATTAAAAAGCACAGTAGAGTTACTGCAATCTTTTTATTCAGCCATTTACTATTGAGCTGTTTTATTTTACGAAAACCAACCAATGATACCAATGCACCCGAGAATAAGAATAAGGTGATAAAAAGTGATACGATTGAACTATTTATTCCATATGTCACATCACGTATCATCAGAACATGAGCTGGATAGATCAAATCAGTGGAAATAATACCCATCACAAAAGCAAAAACGATATTTGATAACATAGCAACTGATAAGTATTTCCAGAAATTAGTTTTAAATGGATGGCTTTGATTACCTGCTTCATTTTTTTCAGGGGATTTAACCGATACATTTTCGATGATTTCTTTGTTTTGAGGAGGTACTTCAATATCAAATTTTTGGAAAATTTCATTCAGTGAACCAAAGCAAATGATTTGCTCGTTAAATTGATCTATTATGTCTTTTCCCAATTCATTATTATAAATATCATTAGATATTATTAACTTATACTCTTTATCTATAGTTTTCAAATAGCGTAATTTTTCTGTGAGCATTCCAACAAGTAATAGTTTGCCACTTAAGTCAATATCAGAAGAATAAATATAGCTCTCGTTTTCTTTACGCCCCACTGCGGCGTTAACAATAGACATAATTGTTGCTAAAATAAGACTTTCAGATTTAACAAATAGGTCAGTGTTGTTTGTATGGATTCGAATGTTAATGTCTCTTTTATGAAATTGAAAGTTAAGTAGACTTTCAGATTGAAATAACTGTTTGGTTGCACCCATTAAATGTTCTAAAGGGGTTGTTTGTTTAGATTTTTCTTCGTACCCCAAAATACTGAAACTTCCGCTATCTTTTATTTCATCACCAACCATTGCATCAATTTTAATAATGCTTCCTTTGTTTGTTGATTTATCAATAGCAACACCATAGGCTTTTCCATTTTTGACCTTTTTTTCAGGAGCTGCTGCCAATCTTAGAGATTGATCTTGGTATTCATCACATTCAGCAATATGTGATATTGTCTGTGCTCCATTACTTTTATCTTCTTGTTCTAAAGCTTTTTCAACCCATTTATCAAAACAGGATTGACATGTATCCAGATGTTTTAAGGCTTCATTATATTGTTCTTTACTCAAACGTTTTTCCACAAGCAATTTCATTTTTTGTTGAGACAAGCATGTTCCAACTGTTTCAGGTTTTTGAGTTACCAAAAGTGCCAGTTTTATTGCTTGTTCAATGTTTATATCATGATGTTGATTTAATTTTTCAGTCATTTTTGTTTCCTGCTTTTATTATTATAAAGACGGACAAAAGAAAAAAATTACCAAAAAAAATTTAAATTTTTTTCAAAAGCTCTTGTATTTCAGGTCCTAATTGCGCTTTATTCATTGCTTCGAGTATATGATTTTGTAATTTTTCTTTTTTGCTATATGCCCCTCTTTTTGTTAGGTCATAAACAATCTTACCTGCTTTAGTAATTTTCTCATTTTTTTCGTTTATCATTCTGAGAAATAATCTATCCTTAGTTGTAAGCTCTAATATAGATCTAAACTTATGAAGCTTTTTAAGTATTTCTTTTGATAGGAAGTAAGGTTTATTATCGTGGTCATATTCCTCACCAACAATAGCTTCACCAACCAGTTTAATAATTTTATCGCGCTTAAGCTTTTCAGGGCCGATGTCTTCAAAATCGTCAGGCGCATTGTTGATAAATTTACCTTGAATTTCTGATAAAATAATATCAATTCTGTCTTTTATTTCTTCACGCGACATTCGGTTATAATAAAGGCATCTATAAATTTCAACAAATAGGGGCTCTCTTTCTTTAACCCATTTAGGCGTCCGATAGCGTTTAGAATCTTTACGATGATAATCAATTAGTAAGTGGTGTTTATATTTTGGAATATCTTGAATTTCTGATAAAAAAATATCAATTCTTTCTTTTATTTCTTCACGCGACATTCGCTTATAATGGAGACATCTATGAATTTCAACAAATAGAGGCCCTCTTTCTTTAACCCATTTAGGCGTTTGATAGCGTTTAGAAACTTTACGATGATAATCAACCAGTAAGTTATATACAATTTTTTTTAAGCAACTAGTAAATTTTCGCTCATCGCAGGCTAATAAGCGCTTCCAGTTATTTTCTGAAATTTTTTCCAAAACAAAATTAATAGCTGCGTCAGCATCTGTGTCACTTTTAGGAAATTGCTTTTTGGCTAACTTTTTTAGTTCTTCATAATTATTGAAAAGTAACTCTTTATATTTTTCTAATTTAGTTTGCATAGTAAAACTCGCTTATGAATAATATCCAATTATATAATACCCAGTAGGTATTTTGGAGTTAATATAAAAACACTGCTTATTGGAACATGATGCCTGGACAATTATATGGTTCATCATAGAGATCATTTAATCATACGCAAATCACAGCATCGCCAATAAGGATGAAACTAATCTCAACCATTAACCATTGAAATGTGTAAGTCCATTTCTTAATCACAGCAAATTAAAAATGTGTAATATATTGGTTGCGGTTTCTTAAGAATAAGTACTGATTCTTCTCAA
>Ga0272440_1000650_pt1 | contig 29149 bp, 21 predicted proteins | sample SSMMMBAug17_FD_192440 | JGI IMG/M metagenome (GOLD analysis project Ga0272440, IMG submission 192440) | Marine sediment archaeal communities from Little Sippewissett salt marsh, Falmouth, MA, United States - SSM-MMB-Aug17 | ecosystem: Environmental > Aquatic > Marine > Wetlands > Sediment ... | reverse complement strand
ACGCCAGTTTACTCTTGAAGATTTTCGGGACCAGATGGTTCAGATTAGAAAAATGGGATCATTAACTGATCTTATTGGTATGATTCCAGGTATGGCAAATATCAAGCAATTAAAAAAAATGGACATTGATGATCATGAACTGGTTCGAGTTGAAGCGATTATTAATTCAATGACCCGAAAAGAAAGATTTCAACCGGGTATTATTAATGGCAGTCGAAGAAAACGAATAGCACGCGGTAGTGGAACAAGTGTTCAAGATGTGAACCGCCTTTTAAAAAACTATTCACAGATCATGAAAATGGTCAAAAAATTTAATAAGGGTGGCATGCGTAGTATGCGCAATTTAATGCCATTTTGAAGGAGAATAACAAAAATGCCCGTAAAAATTAGACTGGCCCGGCATGGCGCAAAAAAGCGCCCTTTTTATCGAATTGTTGTGGCTGATAGTCAAAGCCGAAGAGATGGTCGGTTTATCGAGAAAATTGGAACATATAACCCATTGACCGATCCAGCAGCGATATCATTGAAATCAGAAAGAGTTGCATATTGGATGGGGCAGGGAGCAATCCCAACAAATACAGTCAAAAGCATTTTAAAACAAGAAAGTATTATCCAAAAAAATGCAGCATAACTGTTAGAAATCTCGATAATTCCAGTTCTATACCGATTTGTAGATTCCTGGTCTATGGTTAAGGGCTATGCCCCCATAGAGTTTTTGAAATTATGAAAGAAGAGGAGATGAAGTAATGAAGGATCTGATCAAGTACATTGCAGAGGCACTTGTCGACAACCCTGATGAGGTGCGTGTTTCAGAAGTGGAAGGTAACCAGACTTCTGTTTTGGAACTGAAAGTCGCCAAAGAAGATCTTGGAAAGGTCATTGGCAAACAGGGTCGAACGGCTCGCGCAATGCGAACGCTCTTAAGTGCTGCTTCCGCTAAGGTCAAAAAACGAACCGTTCTTGAAATCATTGAGTAATTTTAACGAACGATTTGTATTAGCGGGAAAAATTATTGGGGTTCATGGTATCCGAGGCGTTATCAAATTCAAATCTTTTATAGAACCTGATTTGTTAACGCCCGGTAACCCTTTTTTTTACCATTCCACGAACCACCAAATAAACCGCATTTCAATCTTATCCATTAAACCCAACAAACGTATCTATTTGATTACGCTTGAAGGTATTACTGATCGAACTCAGGCAGAGGCTCTCGTAGGAACTGAAATTCTTATCGAACGAAAGGCCCTGCCTGAACTCGATTCAGATACTTATTACTGGTTTGACATACAAGGCCTTGATGTTATCGATACATCTGGTTCTTGCATTGGTGTTGTAGATTCTATCATGGAAACTGGTAGTAACGATGTTTATGTGGTTGAAAACAATGGCAAGGAAATTTTAATTCCAGCCATTTCTTCAGTGATCAAGACAATTGATATAAATAAAAACCAAATGATTGTTGATCTTCCTGTTGGCCTTTTATAACCGGGAAGAACAGCTTCATATAATTATTGTATACGAAACGTGTATTTTCATGTTCTGACTCTTTTTCCGGAAATGTTTGATGCGTTGTTGAATTACAGCATCTTTAAACGGGCCCTTACCCAAAAAATCGTTTCTGCGGATATTTACAATATCAGAGATTTTGCTCAGGGAAAACACCACATTACAGATGATAAACCCTATGGTGGTGGCAGTGGAATGATTCTTAAAGCTGAACCAGTTGTTGCGACAATAGATGCGGTCAAACAAAAATGTTCAGATGTATTGACAATTTTATTATCACCACAAGGAAAAACATTTGATCAGCAAATGGCCCAAGAGCTCAGTCAGGAAAAGGCGTTACTTTTCATATGTGGACGATATGAAGGTGTTGATGAACGTATTGCTCTTGATTATATTGATTTAGAAATATCTGTTGGCAATTTTGTTTTGACTGGTGGTGAACCCGCAGCCATTCTTATGATGGACGCCATATCACGTCTGATTCCAGGGGTTTTAGGTGCAGACGATGCTGCTGAGTTGGATTCTTTTTCAAATGGTCTTTTGGAACATGCACACTATACAAGACCTGAAAACGTTAATGGACATCATGTCCCAGACATTTTACTGTCAGGCCATCACAAAAATATTGCCAAATGGCGGCAAGAATCATCTCTCATAAGAACCTTGTTAAAACATCCGGCTTTATTTGACAGTCTTTTATTAAGTTCAGACGATTTGTTAATTATAAAAAAATGGGCTGCAATCATTGAAACCATCATTGAAAAACAATCTTCACATAGCACTGCTTCATTATCCGGTACTGGGAAAAACAGGTGAAACGATCGCTTCGGCCATAACAAATTTGGATTTACATGATATAGCTCGTGCATCAAAAACCTATGGTGTAAAATCATTTCAAGTCATAATTCCTTTAGATGATCAACGAAGAATTGCTCAAGATATTTGTAATCATTGGATATCAGGTCCAGGAAGCAAATCCAATCCGCATCGAAAAGAATCTTTTGATCTTATCCACATATCGCCTGACTTTGAATCTGCAAAAAAACATATCCACCAACAAACCGGATTCTTTCCAAAAATCATAGCCACAACAGCAAAAATGGTCGATGGTTGTATTTCATATACCCATTGTCGTGGGTTAATTCAGTCTTCAAAACCTTATCTTCTCGTGTTTGGAACATCCTGGGGCATTGCTCCCGAATTTATGAATACATGCGATTATATTCTCATGCCCATTCAAACACAATCTCTTTATAATCATCTTTCGGTAAGATCAGCAGCTTCGATTGTTTTGGATCGACTTGTCGGATGGTTTGAATAAGATATTCCATGTGTAAATGATAGTTGCACATCTATAAACTATTAATATTTATTTGGAATTTAGATGTTTTATACTTTTATGTCAATCTTGTTCACGACATCTCTTGTTCTCTCCTATTTAAAAAAAAATAAATAATTTTTTTTAACCAATTGATATTAAATAAAAATAATGTATTCTTTCAATTTTTTTTTCTTTTGGCACAGTCTGTGAAATACTTCCTCTCAAACATGATGCATCATGGTAAAGAGGAATTAACCTTTTTTTATTTAACGATTTTTTATTCTTTAAGGAGAAAAAAAATGAAAAAGATTATGATTATCATCAGTTTATCCATGTGTATTGTCATTTCAAATGCCTGGGCACAACTTTCATTGTCAACAGGCAATCGTATGCTTATTTCGCAAGATGAAAATGCCAATATGAGGCAGGGTCAATCAAGATTGTCTACAGGACTTCGTGTGAATAAAAGTGTGAACAGTGAAGTTCGTACATTGGGCAATCAAAGAATTGCGTTACCAGATGAAGTCATTCATTCACCGAATGAGTTTAAAGGGCAAGCCATTATGCCAGCAATTTTTGCATATCATTGCAATAATCATGATCCTGATGTTCAAAATTGTGGTGATCATACAGTTCCTTATGGTAACAATCTTTTTACAGATGTCCATTTCACCCATACATGGTTTCAAATTATGAATACATCAGCGGTTACCTTTTCTCATGACAATAGTGAGATAATTATTGAAGTTTATGGTCAAAATGGTGACTTAATCGATGTGAATGGTGGGCCTGCATGGTATTCAAATGGAATCATTGATTTGCTGGATCCGAGCTTATGTGGAATTGATGGACTTAAACCCAATGAATCCATATTCTTTTATTTTGGCACATGGATGCATGATGAAGACGCTGATAAAAATCCACCTTATTCAGCAAAACTGATTGCCAATGCAAAATTAGAATATGGATTAACAGCAAAATGCTTAACCTTGTGCATGCATGTTGGTTGGGAAGAAATAATTGAAGATGACGATGGTCAACGATATGCCAAAGGCGGTACGCTTATTGATAAAGAAACAGTTGAATTGAAACCACCATTGCTAATTATAGAACAGGCGAATGATGAAATCCTGGAACTGCTTCAGTAAAAATAAAGAGCAATGTCAAATATACTATTTACAAAAAAGCCTCATTCATTGTTATGGAATGAGGCTTTTTTTATATCCAACATAATCATTTTTATGGCCTTAAAAAAAATTTAAATCTTTTTTAAAATTTCAACACCAATAGCTTTTTGAAAAAAACACAATTTTTAAACCTATCAGAATCGAATGATTGATAACTGACTGTACTTGTGATAATTACGAATGAAAAATGACATTCTTCTTTTCTATTGATCATGGGGTAATTATGAATCGTGAGAATCGTTCAAAAAATCAGGTTTATTTGACAAAAAAAAAACAATATAATGATATATTTTTTTTTACTACATTATTTTTAAGTTTATTGCTCTTTTGTCCCATCTCCAATGCGTTAACGATCAACAATTCCATTATTGAAGATTTTTCATCTATCACCGGTTATATTGTAAAAAAGCAGTCACAGCAAATATATATTATTGATCTTGATGCTCACGATGGGATTATGACAGGTGATTTATTTTCAGTGTTCACAGAAAAAGAAACATTGACGCATCCAATTACTGAACATGTTATTGGAAAACTTGATAAAATTAAAGCAATTCTTCGGGTTACCCAAATCAAAAAAGGGTATGCTTATACTTATTTGTTCAAAACCTACCAGCAAAATGTGGCTATTGTTCCTGGAGATAAAGTTAAACGATACAATCAAATTCAAACACAATTTATTGATCAAACAGGTAATGGTAAGCATGTGTATACAGTTCTTTTGAAAAAATTGCCGCATTTTTCCTGGAAGCCTTATATTTTGATTCAAATACAATCAAATCATTCTCATAATCTTTTTCAATCATCGGAATTAAACATTTTTTTTCATAATCAAGGTCTTGAAATCAAAGACAGGGATAATCGATTAATTCATTTTTATCCCAAACAACATTTGTACGAAGCTTCTCCTTTAGATATATCACAGCCAATGAACTCATACCCATCCTTAGAAATATCTGATATTTCTAAACAATATCTTTCTTTACAAACATTGGGAACCATTGATGGATTCATTCAATCTTCAGATTTTATTATTGATAATGACCAATTGTTCATGGCAGCATCAGATAATAAACATATTTATGTGTATCATATTGCTAAAAATCATATCACCCAAATTGCCTCATTGATGGCCCCTCTACAATATCAACCCATATATTTGAATTGGTGGAGGCCCAGCACAGTTTCAGAACCGCATTTAACAGTTACATTCTGGAATAATCAGGATATTGAGTCAAAATTATATGTGTTCCAAAACAAATCTCTGAAGATACTTGCATATGGCATTAACTATCATCTGGCTTCATATGATAAAAACGATGATGGAAATCCTGAAACACTGATGGGACAGTCTATGGATCGAGATACATTTTGGAATAGCCAAAGCTATCGATTGGTTTATTTTGATAACGCACTTCGATTGTCCAAACGATTTAGTGCTTCAAGATCTTTTACAGTATATGGCAGTATACTCGGAGATATGACAGGTGATGGCTTATTGGAAACAATGTGGATTCGTAATGGTGTATTACGTATTTATCAGGGGCAATCATTTTTATATAAAACATATGTAGGAGACTATCCAAACCAAAAAATTACGTATGACCTGGATCCAGCTTCCAAAATATCACTATTTCGAAATGTATCAATCTATCCCAAACCTTTATTTTATGATGTAAATAAAGACAATCATCCTGAATTATTTGTTATTCATTCTGAGAGACCTTTTTTAAGCCAATTTGGATTCAGCAATCAGGCTGTTCGTACCTGGATCAAATGTATTCGTTATCACAATAAAATGTTTTACAGCCAGCGAATAACACGTGTTTTTGATGCCAATATTCAAGCAATAACAGTATATCAAGACAATTTAATAGGGTTAATGGGTATCACTGATCGTGATTCCGATCAGAACAGTTATACACGAATTATCAAAAGACCGCTTCATTTAGATTTTTAGCCCTATGATTATGTTCTTTCGGTAAACATGGGTTAGTTTTGTCTCATATTCAGCAGTGCGTACAAGCATGAGAGCAGCCAGCAAATCATTACGCATTTTTACAACTATTGTTTTTCAGTAGTTTTACCATGTTTGGTGCATCAACGTTAATCCCTTTAAGAAAGGAAAGAATACAAAAAATGATGAGAAATATTAAATTAATATGTATTATTTTATTATTGAAAGCCATGTCAATCAACGCTGCAACCATATCTCCAGCCTCATTTTGTCTGGAAAAATTTGATATTGGTATGAACATGGAACTGGGCATTGATTTGATGCTGTCAGATATTGCAAATACAGGTCCAATTCACTTAAAAACCAGACAACCATCAATGGATAGTATTTTAAAAGGATATGTACCGATACCTGATGCAAGCTGGTTTTATTTTTTACATTCAAAAATTATTCCTGATAAAACAGGTGTTGCCAGAGCCAGAATGTTTTTAAAAATACCCAATAAAAATAAATATCTAAATCAACACTGGGCTGTCCATGTGACAGCCAAACCACCGGCGACAGGTATTTTTTCTATGGAAATGGTTGGGATCTATATGATAGAAACACGATCATCTGAAAAAATATCAGAACGTCCTTATGGTATAATAGGAGTTGTTCCCAGTCGTATCAATATGGATAAAGTTATTCCTCAACAAAAAAAAACAGCAACGTTTTCAATATATAACAATGACTCAATGGCTCATACATATCAAATATCGGTTCAGACATTTGATCCATCGTTTTATAACAAACTTCAAATATCCCAGGCTCCAGGGTATGAATGGGTAAAATATACAAATTGGATAAAACCCATTCAACCGATTATAACCATTAATGCTGGTCAAAAAAAGGAAACCTCATTGGACGTGTTTATACCTAAAGGTGTTCAATATGACGATGAAGGTTGGGAAGCCATCATTATGGTTGAATCAATTAAAAATGGCGGGCCAAATGGATTTACGCGATTATTGATTTCACAATAAGCATTGTAATGGGTTAAAGCATTTTGCCCGATATGTCGATAAATAACTATCATAATAAAAAAAACTGAATATTAAACATTAACCCGGAATCACTTGAACATCTGTATATATGTTTTATGTACTGATATATTGTTCATTTGATTACCTTTCAATCAAAGAGGAGTCTTCTATGGATATCAATACAAGTCTACAAGCCACAACACCCATTCGGAAAGACATGGAGGTCGTCCGTGTCGATCAAAACAAAACCGCACAAAAACAAGTAAAAGAAATATCTGAACCCCTAAAAGTTCCTGTATTTGAAGACTTTTCATTAGAAATCAGCCAGTTAACAAAAAAAATACAAACAATGCCTGCATTGAGTAAACAGGTCGTAAGTGATTTATCGTCGTCATTGTTAAAAGAAAAGTCCGCTCAGGAAGAAGTTGAACAACTTTTTGATTATCGAAACGAAGATGAGCGTGTACGAGAGCGATTAAAAGAAAGAATCGAAGAAGAATTTGAAAAGTATAACCGGGTGGAACCAGAGCCAGCAACTGTTTTATTTGACTTTGAAGATGATTTAGATGTTACAACATCTGATGCTATAAGGGCTGCTGAAGAAATGGAAGATTTAATTGACGCAACCGGGACACTTGTTGAAAATAAACGAATTGATCGAGGAGAGCCTAAAAATAAAGAAGATAAGACTCCAACTGAAAAGATCAGAGAACAAATGGGAGGGTTCATTGATAATGGTGGCCTTGTCCCTGAAAAAGAACGTAATACAAATCCTGTTGATAAAGCCGAGAAAGCTCAAGAACAATTAAAAGAAGTTACAGGTAAACTTATTAATCGTCCTGAAGAATGGCAGGTTGAAGGAAACAAACCTGAAAAATCAGCAGCAGAAAAAGGTAAAGAAAAATTGGGTAGTACTTTGGATCCAACTGGTGTGGTTAAAAATGATAAAAAAACGTATCCTGAACGAGCAGAGGAACGTCTGTCACAGCTTGATAAAAAAATGGGCGAATTGATTGATAAACCCAAAGAACTGACCGGAAAAGAAAATACTGAAAAAATGACACCTGCTGAAAAAGCAAACAAAACTCTGGGCAATAAACTTGATCCCCCAAAAAGCGCCAGTCCAGTTGATAAAAAAGAACAAACACCGCTTGAAAAAGCTGAAGAAAAAATGAAAACTATGGTTGATAAGATGGGTGAAAGAGTTGACAAGCATGAAAAAATTACAGGTGAAGAAATTGACGATGACATGACAGTGATGGAAAAAGTTAAACATCAATTTGGAAATCGAATTGATAAAGAAGGTGTTGTTCCAGAAGATGAACGAAAGAAATCTCCGCCTGAACAAGCTGAAGATAATATGGAAAAAATGATTGAAACCATGGGAAAACTTGTGGACAAGCATGAAAAAATTGATGGCGAAAAAGATAAAGAAGAAATGTCAGAAACAGAAAAAGTTAGAGACTTAATGGGGGGGCGAACTGACACTACAGGAGTTGTTTCAGATAATGAACGCAATAAACGTCCTCCAGAAAAAGTTGATAAAAAAGAAGAATTAACCGGCCAAAAAGATGTTTCACAAATGTCTGAAATGCAAAAAGCTAAAGATCTTTATGGTGGACGATTAAATGAAAAAGGTGTTGTTCCGGATGAAGAACGAGAAAAAAATCCTGTTGAACAGGCTAAAGAAAAAGCCGAAACATTGAAAGAACAGCAAGGCGAACTGGTCGATAAACGCGAAGAGCTGACTGGTGAAAAAGATCCTGAGCAAATGTCTGAAGCAGAAAAAGCAAATGATGATTTTGGTAACTTGATTAATAAAGAAGGGGTTGCATCGGAGAATGAACGTGATCAACGCCCTGCTGAACGTATTGAAAAACGTCTTGAGAAATTAGATGAAGAAACCGGTAGATTGGTTGAAACGTTGCCTGAAGAAATGGCTGATAGTAGAGTTGCACCTGTTGCAAAACGTTTGACTGGCCAGCAGCAAAAAGATTTTGTTGCAACAGCAACAAAATTGGACCAAACCGGTGGACCAAATATGGATAAATTCATTTCCACAACAAATGAATTAATTGATAAACGTGAAGAAGAACAATTGAACAATTATCTATCAGGTGCTCAAGATCAATCCGGTGTTGCTCTTTCTATGTACTTATCGGCTGCAGCTCAGCGGCATTTATTTGCATAATTCCATTGATCTTTGAACAGATATTTGACTTTCTTTGATTCATGCTTACGTTTTTGAAAGGCTAATGTAAAAAGATTAAATAAAAAACGAGTGGAGAATTTAATGACAAAAGTTGAAAAAGATTTATTTGTAAGCGTTGAATACAAAGGATCATTGGAAAATGGAGATGTATTTGACACCAGTGAAGGGCGACAACCTCTTGAAGTCCAGATGGGCGCAGGACAGTTAATCAAAGGGTTTGAAGATCAACTAATGGGCATGAGTATGAATGAGAAAAAAACATTCACACTTGAACCTAATGATGCTTATGGAGAAAAAAAAGAAGGGCTTACTCAAACATTTCAAAAATCAGATCTTCCTTCTGACGCCAAAATTGAGCAAGGACAGTTAATAGCACTTCAAACGCAAGAAGGTCAACATGTTCCTGCAACAGTCATCGACATAACTGATAAAGAATTTGTTGTTGATATTAATCATCCCCTTGCAGGGAAATCTCTCACCTTTGATATTGAAATTGTTGGTATCAGTGAAAAACCAACGCAACAAAATAGTTCTTGTGGCTGTGATTGTGATTGCTCTTCAGGCTCTTGTTCTTCTTAAAAAGATAAATAAGCTTACAATCCCAATCAAATGAGTGTAACAGACGAATCAACCCATCCTTTTTGAATAAACTTGCAATGGATATTAACTAATTGTAGAGACGTCGTATGGAACTTCGTCTCTACAATTTCTTTTCACCATCTTAGATATGAAAAGTTACCGGCTTAGATATGAAAAGTTACCGGTCATTATTTTTGATGAATTGGGCGCAATAAATTTAAAAATGTAAAAATGCATCGTTAATACTGTATACTGTATTTAGGAACCACAATTTAATAACTTTTTCATTCTTGCATCCCATATTCAGGCTGACTTTGTCCGATACAAAATCGAAAAAATTTCGAAATAGAATAACTATTCCTTCAGCTTTTTCAATTTTCTATCAAACAAATTCAACTATCCACAGGAATTTGTTTTTTGACAAAACCCACCAGCTCCAGATCGTACGAAATTTTTTTTGGATATATATTCATCCAACAATACAAAGCTTTGACGAATTTTAAAACGAATTTTTATTTACAAGTATACAAATTTGTGTCATAAAATTTTGTTTTACTTCGCTAAAAGCATTATTGAGTTACTATTAACCTTCTGAAATTAAAGTGTATTTTTATGGACAAGTATTTAAAAACAATCAATAAAGTCAGTACATTATTTACGCAAAATCCTGATTTTGAGCAAGTAATGTATAAAACATTGGTATTACTTTCAGAAGAAACAGGTATGCAAAGGGGAATGATTTCGATCAACCGAAGAGATTTGCAAGAAATACATGTTGAAATAACCTATGGCATTCCCACAGATCGTAACTCTCCCATATTTTATCGTCTGGGAGAAGGTATTACCGGTAAAGTTGTGGAAACTGGGCGCCCCATTGCTATTCCCAAATTAGATCAAGAACCTCTATTTTTAGATCGTTCTGGTGCAAGAACTGAAATGAACCGCTCGGATCTGGCTTTTATTTGTGTGCCCATTGTCTATGGAAAAGATGTGGTTGGAGCACTTTCTGTGGATAGAACTGCCCAAAATGCTGATCTGGATACTGAAGTACCCTTTCTTGAAACCATTTCAAACATCCTTGCTTCTCGCGTTCATTTAAGGCGTATTAAAGATGAAAATATCAGATTAAAAGAGGAGATTGAGCGTTATCCTGGACAACAAATTATCGGCAATTCTGATGCCATACGCGAACTCTCGTATTTGATTTCTCAGGTGGCTGATTCAGATGCGACAGTGCTTATAACTGGAGAAACAGGTACAGGAAAAGGTTTAACTGCCTCAGAAATTCATCGTCGAAGTTCACGCAAAAATGGACCATTTCTTAAAATTAACTGCGGTGCTATTCCTGAAAATCTGATTGAAATGGAACTTTTCGGACATGAAAAAGGTGCTTTTACCGGTGCTATTGGAAAAAAAATTGGAAAATTTGAAGTGGCCAATCATGGCACCATTTTTTTAGATGAAATTGGAGAGTTGCCCCTGGCATCCCAGGTTAAATTATTGAGAGTTTTAGAAGACAGGAAGTTAGAACGTGTTGGTGGAACACAAACCATTGATGTTGATGTTCGTGTCATTACTGCAACCAACAGACATCTTGAAAATGAAATTGAATCCGGTAATTTCAGATCAGATTTATATTATCGGCTGAATGTATTTCCCATTCATGTTCCGCCATTAAGAGAACGTGGTGCTGATATTATTCTACTGGCAGACAGTTTTGTCAGTCAATTGAGTAAACAATTAAGGCGCAAAATCAACCGAATTGATAGTTCTGCAATTGATCTACTTCTATCCTATCATTGGCCGGGTAATGTTCGTGAACTTCAAAATTGTATTGAACGTGCCATTCTCATGGCAAAGGACAACGTTATATATGGATATCTCTTGCCTGCTTCTTTACAAAGAATAAAAAACAATTCATCTAAACGAGGAAAAGACACATTTAAAATGCTTGTTCAATCCTACGAAACATCATTAATTGTTGATGCTTTAAAAGAAGCAAAAGGCAATCAAAGCAATGCAGCAATTATTTTAGGAACAACCAAACGAGTGATTCAATATAAAATTCATCAATATAATATTGATTATCGTAAATATGCAAAAATAAAAATAGATTGAGGAAATTATCATGGCTTTGGCAAAAAATGCGGAAGAATATATCAACCAACAACGTGCTGCTCTGGCAATGAATCCCGAATGCGGCACAACCCGCTACAATTTGGCGGTCGCTCTTATGGGGCAAAAAAAATATGATGAAGCTGAAAGAGAGTTCAAAGAAGCTGTTTCAAACAGTCCATCTCTGGCAGAAGCTTATGTACAATTAGGTGGCATATGTCTTCAACGCGGCGACATTGATGGATGTCTTGCATATAATGAATATGCAGTAAAAGCTCGTGCAGGCTTTTCAGTTGGCTATGGCAATATTGGTTTTGTTCATTTGCAAAAAGGTGATCCAGATAATGCGATAGTCGCATTAAATAAAGCTGTTTCGCATAACAACAAATTTATACAGGCTTATGCATCATTGGCCAGCGCTTATTTTATGAAAGGAGAATTCGACAAAAGTATTGAAGCAGCAGAAAAGGCCATTTCTCTTGAACCCAATTTTGCTGTTGCGTATCACAATTTATCTCTGGCCTTGTATGAAAAAGGGGAACATCAAAAAGCCATTGAAAACAGTGATAAAGCTATGGCTTTGGGCTATGAAGTGCCTTCAAATTTTTTGAAAGAGCTGTCTCAATACAGAAGTACAGACAGTTAATGTATAAATTTGGGTATAAACTCATAAAAAAACAAGCTTAATTTGTGATGAATTCTATCAAAAAGGTTGACAAATAGACTTGTTGAAACTATAACAGGAAAAATTTAGACTTTATTGCCTCAAAGGCACTATATTTAGAGTACCCAAAATTTTGTACGATAAATCTATGAAAGGAGAAAAGGAATAACATGAAACATGAAACCCCTTTGCTGGACGAACTGGAAAAAGGCCCGTGGCCCAGTTTCGTAAGCGATATCAAAAGGGAAGCCGAGTCAAGAAAGGCAAATGCAAACAATGTTGAATTTCAGATTCCTGCAAATGTTTGTGAAGATCTTCTTGGTCTGCTTGAACTTTCCTACAAAGATGGAACAACTCATTGGAAACATGGTGGTATTGTAGGTGTTTTCGGCTATGGTGGTGGTGTTATCGGTCGTTATTGCGATCAACCAGAAAATTTTCCTGGTGTTGCTCATTTCCATACAATGCGTGTTAATCAACCGAGTGGCAAATTTTACAAAACCGAATATTTGCGACAGATTTGTGATCTGTGGGAATTCCGAGGTAGTGGTATTACCAATATGCATGGTTCCACAGGTGATATCATTCTGATTGGTACTACAACACCGCAGTTGGAAGAAATTTTTTATGAAATGACCCACAAGCATGATCAGGATTTGGGAGGGTCAGGTTCTAACTTGAGAACACCTTCTGATTGTATTGGACAGGCCCGATGTGAATATGCCTGTTATGATACACAATCCATATGTCATACACTGACAGTTGAATATCAGGATGAGTTGCATCGTCCGGCATTTCCATATAAGTTCAAATTTAAATTTGATGGCTGTCCAAATTGTTGTGTGGCATCAATTGCTCGTGCAGACCTCTCATTTGTTGGTACATGGCGTGATGAAATCCGCATTGATCAAGAAGCAGTGGCTGCTTATATGGGCGGAGAACTGGTTCCAAATGGTGGCGCTCACTCTGGTCGAGATTGGGGTCCCTTTGACATTCAGAAAGAAGTCATTGATCTTTGCCCAACCAAATGTATGGCAATGGAAGATGGCAAGTTAAAAATAAACAATAAAGAATGTACCCGATGTATGCATTGTATTAACACAATGCCCAGAGCATTAAGAATTGGAAATGATCGTGGTCTTTCCATTCTGGCAGGTGCAAAAGCACCGATCCTTGATGGTGCTCAAATGGGTTCTTTACTTGTACCATTTATAAAGGCAGAAGAGCCTTACGACGAAATCAAAGAAGTCATTGAAAATATTTGGGACTGGTGGATGGAAGAAGGCAAAAACCGAGAACGTCTGGGTGAACTGATGAAACGTCAAGGATTCCAGAAACTTCTTGAGGTAACCAACATTAAGCCTATTCCGCAACATATTAAAGAACCTCGTTCCAATCCATATATCTTCTGGAAAGAAGACGAAGTTGAAGGCGGATGGGAACGTGATATTAACGAATTCAGAAAACATCATCTGAGATAGGGGGATCAACAAATGGCATTTATATCTTCAGGCTATGATCCTGAAAATCCAATGAAGGATAGAATCACTGATATTGGACCTCGTAAATTTGACGAATTCTATCCGCCAGTCATTAAAGACAATAAAGGTAAATGGCTGTATCATGAAATTATTGAACCCGGTATTTTAGTTCATGTATCTGAAACCGGTGATGAAGTATATACCCTTCGTGTTGGTGGTTGTCGTTTAATGAGTGTTTCACACATTCGTGAAATTTGTGACATTGCTGAAAAACATTGTGATGGCTATGTCCGATGGACAACACGTAACAACATTGAGTTCATGGTTGATAGTAAAGAAAAAGTTGAACCTTTAAAACAAGATCTTCTGTCCAGAAAACAACCTGGTGGTAGTTTTAAATTCCCCATCGGTGGTACTGGTGCAGGTCTTACCAATATTATTCATACCCAGGGATGGATTCATTGTCACACACCTGCAACTGATGCGTCAGGGCCGGTTAAAGTGGTCATGGATGATTTATTTGAAGATTTTGGCAGAATGCGCATGCCTGCTCAGGTTAGAATTTCACTGGCTTGTTGTTTGAACATGTGTGGTGCTGTTCATTGTTCAGATATTGCTATTCTCGGATATCATAGAAAACCACCCATGTTGGATCATGAATATCTGGATAAAATGTGTGAAATTCCTCTGGCAATCGCAGCCTGTCCCACCGCAGCTATTAAACCTTCAAAAGTCGAAGTTGGAGACAAAACGTTAAAAAGTGTAGCAGTAAACAATGAGCGATGTATGTTCTGCGGTAACTGCTATACCATGTGTCCTTCAATGCCTTTGGCTGACAAAGAAGGTGATGGTATTGTGTTGATGGCTGGTGGAAAAGTTTCCAATAGAATCAGCAATCCAAAATTTTCTAAAGTTGTTGTTGGATTCATGCCCAATGAACCACCAAGATGGCCAACATTAGTAAAAACCATTCGAAGAATTGTCGAAACATATTCGGCTAATGCCAATAAGTATGAACGTCTTGGCGAATGGGCCGAACGTATTGGCTGGGAACGATTCTTTGAAAAATGTGAGTTGGAATTCACCCATCATCTGATTGATGATTTCCGCGATCCTGCATATTATACCTGGCGTCAAACAACGAACTTTAAGTTCTAATTTTTTGAACATTTGAGGGAGATGTTTTTTTTAGCATCTCCCTTTTCAATTATGAAAGAGGCAAAATATGGATCAAAATGAAGCCGCCCAAAAAGTTATTGAAGAATTAAAGAAAAAACAAAAATCCAAATCAAAATTTTATTTTAATGATTTGGCTAAAATACTGGGTGAAAAACCCAGAGCTGCTAAAAAAATTGTCAATAAAATGATTGAAGAGGGACAATTGGAATACTGGTCCAGTGGAAGTACTACCATGTATGGCCTTCCAGGAACCGGCAAACAAGCAGCCGCTGAACACGAAGATTAATACACAATTTTCTTATGTTGCCATTTAACAGGTAGATACGAAAAATGCCTTTGCTAAATTTATAATTATTTTAATGAAATACCCTCGAATTATTGTCTCCGCTTTAAGTGGCGGTTCTGGTAAAACGATTTCGTCACTTAGCATTATATCTGCTTTAAGAGCAAAAGGTCATCGCGTATCACCTTTTAAAAAAGGCCCGGATTATATTGATGCTGGCTGGCTGGCACTTGCAGCCAGTCAGCCCTGCTATAACCTTGATACCTTTCTGATTTCCCCCCATAAAATCATAGAGCTTTTTAAAACACACATCCAAAAAGAATCCATTGCTGTCATTGAAGCCAATCGCGGCATTTATGACAGTATTGATACTGAAGGCACTACCAGTACATCTGAACTGGCAAAATTACTCAATGCTCCAGTAATTCTTTGTCTGGATTGTACCAAAACAACGCGAACTTTGGCAGCCCTGGTATATGGGTGCATTAAATTTGATCCTGATGTTCTTTTTTCAGGTATTGTGCTGAATCGTGTTGCCGGATCAAGACATGAAAATATCATTCGAAAATGTATTGAAACTCACACCGGAGTTCCGATTGTAGGTGCTATTCCTAAACTGAAAAATAATATTTTTCCAGAAAGACACATGGGGCTGGTTCCAACACCAGAACATGCCTGGGCTGACACGGCCATAGCTTCAGCCAGACAACTTGCTGATCAATATTTAGATTTAGATGCTATCTATAAAATTGCAGGTAAGGCAGGAGAGCTAAAACACAATTGTACCCAATCCTCTGTCAATCAGCCACCTGTTATCCAAACAAAAGAATCAGTAAAAGTGGGTGTTGCCAGAGATGCTGCATTTCAGTTTTATTATTCTGAAAATTTGGAAGCTTTATTGAATGAAGGCGCTGAACTTATTTTTATCAGTCCAATGGATGATTTAGAATTGCCAGATATCGATATTTTATACCTTGGCGGTGGATTCCCAGAAACTCAGGCTAAAGAATTAGAAAAAAATCAATTATTTAAAGAATCATTAAAAAATGCTGTTAAATGCGGTTTACCTGTTTATGCTGAATGTGGTGGACTGATGTATCTTGGTAAGGAAGTTATTGTTGATGGCATAAGGTATGAGATGTCCAATATTTTTTCAATTGTTTTTGACCTCTCAAAACGTCCAGTTGCACATGGCTATTCAATCATTAAAGTGGACCAGCCCAATCCTTTTTTTTCAGTAGGAACCGAAATACGAGGCCATGAATTTCATTATTCACGTGTTTTAAAATGGCATAAAAATGAAAAAAATCATTTAGCCTTTCATGTTTCACGAGGAAAGGGCTTTATGGACCAACGCGATGGTATTTGCTGTAAAAATGTTTTGGCTGCATATACCCATGTGCATGCATGGGGAACACCAGAATGGGTTTCAGGAATTATTCGTGCAGCTTCGAAATATAAATTGACCAAAAATTCGGCAGAATAAATTGGATTTTCCGAAATTATGATTGAGTTTACGTTTGTAGAGACGCACGGCTGTGCGTCTCAGGGCGAAGAAAGGTCGATCAATTCTTTGAAAATTATGAACCAAAAATTGTTTAACCTTTCTTCGCTCGGAAACACACATCCGTGCGTCTTTACGTACGATAAAATTGAATCATACACTTTTGGACTTTACTTGCAGTCTGTTACATTTTAGATTTCTTCATGCTTGAAAAATAATTCATAAAAAATATAAGGAGTTAAATTCATGAATAACCACATAAGAACCAGAATCGCACCATCCCCAACCGGCAGCCCGCATGTTGGGACCATATATTTATCTTTGTTTAATTATGTTTTTGCTAAAACCCAAAAGGGTAAATTTATTTTAAGAATAGAAGATACTGATAGAGAAAGATCAACCAGACAATCTGAAAATGAAATTATGTCTTGTTTAAAATGGAGTGGTATTTCCTGGGATGAAGGGCCTGATATCGGTGGCTCCGATGGGCCTTACAGACAAAGTGAACGTACTGAAATATATCAAAAATATTGTAATATATTGCTTGAAAAAAAGGCAGCTTATTATTGTTTTTGTTCACCTGAACGTTTAGATAGCATCAGAAAAGAACAAATGAAAAACAAAGCACCAGTTGTCAAATATGATGGGCGTTGCAGGCATCTATCTGAGCAAGAAATTCAAAAAAAATTGTCAAATAAAACACCATATGTCATTCGAATGACAGTGCCATCCTCAGGAACATGCCAAATTCCGGATTTACTAAGAGGAAATATTGAAATCAATTATGATCAGGTCGATGAACAAATTTTAATGAAATCTGATGGTTTTCCTACCTACCATCTGGCCAGTGTTGTTGATGACCATCTCATGAAAATATCTCATGTTATCAGAGGTGAGGAATGGATTCCATCAACCCCTAAACATCTTCTGCTATATGACTATTTTGGGTGGACACCCCCTGTTTTTTGTCATTTCCCTCTTTTGAGAAATGCTGATAAATCAAAATTGTCCAAAAGAAAAAATCCAACATCAGTCAATTTTTACCGAAATTTGGGTATTCTTCCTGAAGTCCTTTTAAACTATTTAGGCCTTATGGGGTGGGCAATGCCCGATGGTAATGAAATGTTTACCCTTCAAGAAATGATGGATAATTTTGACATTAAAAGAATGTCATTATCCGGGCCTGTCTTTGATATTGATAAATTAAAATGGCTCAATTCCAGATACATTAGAGAAAAACTAAGCAAAGAGGAACTTTTAAACCATCTGAAAGCCTGGCAATTAAACGATGACTATTTACTGCAAGTGATTGATTTATTGCAAGGTAGACTCAACTTACTATCAGACTTTATTCCCATAACATCTCATATGTTTAGTGGAATGCCTGATTATGATAAAAATCTTTTATTAAAGCTTAATATTCCTGATGATGATCTGAAAAAAATACTGCAAGCCACTTTATTCACAATGGAAAAAATGCCTGAGTGGGATAAAGATCACTTATACAGGATGTTTAAACAGTTAGCAGATTATTATTCAATGAAATTAAAAAAGTTTAGCCAGATTTTTTATGTGGTGATAACCGGAAAAGAAATATCGTTACCTTTGTTTGATTCTATGGAAGTATTGGGCAAAGATATGTGTCGCCAACGAATCATTCATGGTCTTAATCAATTAGGCGGCCCATTAGGAAAGAAAAAAATTCAAAAATTGGAAAAAGAATTTCGTCGTTTTCAACTTTCTTAAATAGCTTTTTTTTACTTAAATTAATTAGGGAGATTGGAGACTGTATGAAACGATATCAATTTATTGAAATAGAAGATAAAGAATGGTGTCCAGGTCTGATAAGGGATGGGTTGACAGATGTCCTTATGTTTTACTGGAATTATTTGGTTCCTCTCAACAGGGTTGTGCAGTTATTGAAATCTCCTTTAAAATCTATGAAAACCAATAAAATTGTAGATTTATGTTCCGGTGGTGGAGGCCCCTGGCTTAGGCTTTCTAAGGTATTTCAGAAAAATGGGATACCTGTAAATATCATCTTGACTGATTTATATCCAAACAAAGCTGCTTTTTCTTATGTAAACAAGAAATCACAAGGTTTTATTAATTATTATCCTGAACCGGTAAACGCTGCAAATGTTCCTAAAAATTTAAATGGTTTTAGAACCATATTTGGCGCCTTTCATCATTTCCCCCCAGAATCTGCAAAGGCTATTTTGGAGGATTGTATACAAAAGAAACAGGGCATCGCTATTTTTGAATTTACTGATAGAAATATTGTCAGCATACTTTGCTGTCTATTGAGTCCGGCCAGCATTTGGTTATTTACGCCTTTTATCCGGCCATTTAAGATTTCAAGGCTTTTTTTTACATATATTGTTCCTTTGATTCCATTGGTTACGTTCTTTGATGGAATTGTTTCTTGTATTAGAACCTATACAGCAAAAGAACTTTCTGAGTTAGTGGCTAACAACAAGGATTACATATGGGAAACAGGAAAAAAATTTATTTTTCCCTTTCCAATACCTTTAACTTATTATATTTTTTACCCTGCATGTTTCAAACAAGATAATCTGTAAGATACTAAGGGATGTTCGGATGTTCGGACAATAAGTTCCCCATTATTGATATTGTACGTTTTGAGGTAATTGTACTGTAGAGACGTAGCACCAGAAACTGAAAAATGGTTGCATGATAAGGAAATCTTTACTGCGGATATGCAATCATGGGGGATTTAATCATGACTTGACAATTGATATAATGAAGGATAAAAATTATATCTTAGCTTTAAACATAACCTTCCATATAACATCTTTTTCAAACAAGCATTCATATTTCATTGATGATATTAGAAAAGATGGGTGCCCTCATTCATCTTGGAAATTTAGGTTGAAACCATGGGAAAAAAACAAATGAAAATTCTGGTCGTTGACGATAGTCCAATGGTTAGAAAAATAATTAGAGAAGAACTTGAATCTGGAGATTATGCTGTTGACGAAGCAGAAGATGGTTTTGAAGCACTGGTTTATTCAGATATGTTTTCTCCACCGGATCTGATTACCCTGGATATTGAAATGCCAAATTTAAATGGTTTTGAGACCTGTGAAAAACTCCAGGACAAAAGATATACAAAAAATGCCAAATGCCCGCCTGTCATTTTTGTCACAGGAAAAGACACTCTGGAAGACCGCAAAAAAGGATATAACCTTGGCGCATCAGACTTTATTTCAAAACCTTTTGCTGATGGTGATATTCTATCTGCTGTCAATACAATATTAAAACCAGACCATCGACTTCGTGGCATGACCGCTTTGGTTGCCGACGACAATGCTACCGCACGAAAAATTATTTCTGATGTTCTTCAACGTGAAGGCTTAACTGTTATTGAGGCATCAGATGGTATGTACGCTTATGAAACCATGTGCAATCGAATGGCTGACATTGATCTTGTTATCTCTGATTTTTTCATGCCGCGTATGACAGGTGAAGAACTGTGCAAAAAAGTTCGTAAAGAGTTGGAGATGATTGATATTCCAATTATTGTGATAACAGCTATGTCTGATCATTCTGAACTGTTACGATTGTTTAAGGCTGGGGCCACTGATTATCTCATAAAACCCTTTGTGAAAGAAGAATTGCTGGCACGTTTATCTGTTCAATTAGAGCGTACCCATTTAAATAGAAGACTCAGGGATTCTATTGAAAAACTCAGAGGCCTCAACCAGATGAAAGATGACCTTCTGGCGGTTTGTTCTCATGATTTACGCACACCATTAAATGGCATTATTGGCTTTACAGATTTGATGGTTGATAAAGATTATCTTCATTCGGAAGATAGAGAATATTTAAGTCACATCAAAGAATCTGGAAATTTTTTAATGAGCCTGATTAATGATATTCTCGATCTTTCAAAAATTCAGTCTGATCGATCTCAGTTGCTAATGGAGCCAATGCTTGCTGTCAGTTTAACCCACAATTGTGTCAGTGCCCTTGCCCATCATGCAGCGCAAAAAAATATTGATATGACCCTTAAAGATAATTCTGTCAATGGGGTCATTAATTGCAATAAAAATGGCTTAAAAAGAGTGATTAATAATTTATTATCCAATGCCATTAAATTTACCCCTGAAGGTGGAAAAATTGATGTTACCATTGCTACTGAACCCACAAAAGAAATTTCAATATCAGTACAAGACAGCGGTATAGGCATACCAGAAGATCAAATCCCTTTTTTATTTGACAAATTTACAAAAACGTCACAAAGCGGCACTAAAGGTGAAAAAGGAACAGGACTGGGAATGTCCATTGTTAAAGAGATGGTTGATCGTCATGGGGGCAAAATTGAAGTTACCAGTGAAATCAATAAAGGCTCTTGTTTTAAATTATTATTCCCTCATGTAGAGCAAAAAACAAAACACCTTCAAAATAAAGGCTATCAAGAAAGTCAACCAGATACTGTTCAGAAAGAACATGAATCTCAACAACGTGCTGTCAATGAGCAGTTCTTTAAAAATGATCAATGGAAAAAAGTATGCAAATTTTTAATGGCAGAGGATAATATTGTTAATCAGGAACTTGCTAAAATACTATTTGCGAAACATCATATGCATCTTGATCTGGTGGGAAATGGCATTGAGGCTGTCGAAGCCCTAAAAAACAATTCATATCATGCTGTCTTTATGGATATGCAAATGCCCAAATTAAATGGCATTGACGCCACCAGACAAATCAGGCAAGAGCTAAAAATAGGTGATATTCCAATCTTCTCCATGACGGCTAATACTGATGAATGTCAAACACAATGCCTTGATGCTGGAATGAATGCATTTCTTACAAAACCTGTTCAAATGGATGTTATTATTGACACCTTAAAAAAACATATGAATGCACAACAGTTATGCAATGCATTGAAAGAAATAGATGAATGTGATGACATTTCAACAGACTGTTCCAATGAGATTGATAGTGAAAAAAATTCAATTGATGAAAAACAAAAAGAACAACAAGACAATGAAACAAAACATCTTTTTGATAAACAAGCAGCCATTAACTGCCTTGATGGTGACACTGATCTTTTTGCTCAAATTCAAGAACTATTTATAAAAGATACGCCAAATTTGATTCAAAAGCTTGATGATGCATTTAAAGAACAAAATTATAAAAACTTAGAAATGTATGCGCATACGCTCAAATCAACATCAGCTACTCTTTTTGTAAACAATTTAACCAGTGCCGCTAAAAAAATGGAAGATGCGGCCAATCAAAAAGAGTGGGAAAAAGCACGTTCTTTTATGAAAGATGTTCTCAGTGCATATGATGAATTTAAGAATATTTTAAACAATGAAAAAAAATCATAAAATTAAGAGATTTTGCCTGTTCATGTCAGTCCATGTGAAATGCCAAAAAACATATGTAGACGATCATATCAATAATCAAGGAGCCTTTTATGGGTAGTAAAGAACAAGAAATGTTTGATTTGTTTCTTGCTGAAGCAAATGATCACTTAGAAACAATTGAAAAGGAACTGCTTGTTCTTGAAAAAGAAACAGATTCAGATAATAAAGAAACAATAGATGATCTTTTCAGGGCAATTCATTCCATAAAAGGTTCTTCCGGATTTATGCAATTTGACAAGATTAATGATCTTTCTCATGTCATGGAAACATTGCTGCAAAAAATGAGAAATGGCGATATTAAGCCTGAAGGTAAATATATTGATAGTTTGTTGAGTGGTGTAGATTTACTTAATACCATGATAGAGGATATCAAAAACAGTGAATCTGTTGATATTGAAGAGGTGAAAAAAATAATTGTTCAATTGACTCAATCTACAGGGGATCAAAGTCATTCAAGCATAAATGATCGTCAAAAAAGCATTAAAACTGATAAAAAATTCATAGACTCAGCGACTAAAGTTGAAACACATATTTCTCAACAAGATGTATCTTCAAAAAAACAACGCAATAAGTCTCGTCAGAAAAAAGCTAAAAAAGAAAACGCTCAATCTCTGGCCTTACCCAAAGAACAATTGAATTCTATATATCAGTCATTTGGCTTTACTATTTCTGAAACAATCCTTAAACAAACATCTCCCAACCATGAGTTGTACATACTTAAATTTAATCTCTATGATAACGAAAAATTGCCATCCTACCTTGTTACCAAATTACAAAAAATGGGAATTATTATAGATGCTAATATTGATACACATGCGGAAATATTTACTCAGGATTTAACCAGTGAACCCTTGATATACAATGTGCTGTATGCGAGCATATTGGAAAGAGAAATGATTATTTTATCTTTGGATCTCACTGAAGATGACGTGGTTCAACTGACACAAATAAAAAATAATTTTAGTGTTGATTCAGATCATTGTTATTTGGAAGATATAAACTCAAATGAAATTATTGAATGTAGTTCCAGTAAGGCTGATATTATTCGATCTGAAAAAAATAATTCCATCAATCATTCAACAGACCTTGCCATTTCTAATAACCAGAATCGTTCTGATATGTCGGAAGATGATGTCATAGAACTAAAACGCATTCATACAACTGAATCAAAAAAATACACCGATCAAACAAAACCAAGCACTCAGGATATACCAAGATTAATGGGTGGACATTCCGAAACAATTCGGGTTGATGTTCAGATATTAGATCAGTTAATGACATTGGTTGGAGAATTGGTATTGGTTAGAAACAGACAACTGGTTTCAATTGACCATGTGGATTCAACTTCAGTTGAGGATTTAGATCTGGTAACATCAGAACTTCAGGAAACTATTATGCGCACGCGCATGCAGCCCATTGGCTCTTTACTGGGTAAATTGCCCCGAATTGTTCGTGATCTTTCCAAAAAGTTAAATAAAAAAATTGATATTATTACCTTTGGAAATGAGGTCGAACTGGATAAATCTATTCTGGAAACCCTTTCTGATCCATTGACCCATTTAATTCGTAATTGCTGTGATCATGGTATTGAAAAACCTGAAGAAAGAATTAAAAGAGGAAAATCAGATAAAGGCACCATTTCTATTCAAGCCTTTCACGAAGCCGGTCAAATTAATATCACTATCACTGATGATGGAAGAGGTATTGATCCTGAAATGATCAAACAAAAACTCATTGAAAAAGGGTTTAAAAATGAATCAGATTTTTCAGATATGAGTGATAAAGAAATATTATCTTTTATATTAATTCCAGGCTTTTCTACTTCTAATCAAGTCAGTAATGTTTCTGGCAGAGGCGTTGGCATGGATGTTGTTCAGACATCCATTGAACAATTTGGAGGTACACTTGAACTGAACTCTTCGTTGGGAGAAGGCACAACAATCCATCTCAGACTGCCGCTGACATTGGCCATCATTCCAAGTCTGATTGTTGAAATTGATCATATGCGTTATGCTATCCCACAAATTAATCTTGAAGAGCTGGTGTCGCTTTATGATAATGATATATATACTAAAATTGAAACTGCTGGAAATCGTGAGGTTTATCGGTTAAGGGGTAAATTATTACCTTTGATCAGGCTGAATGAAATACTCAAGCGATCTGAAAAATTTTCTGATAAAATTAGGGCTCAAATTACCAAACAGTATTCCTCCCATTTTCAAAGTGACCAAAGCACAAAATCAAAAAAACTGGAAATTGCGGTTGTAAAAGTGGGAAGCCGACACTTTGGAGTCATTGTTGAAAAAGTTCATGGTATGGAAGAGATCGTTGTCAAACCCATGCACAATGTAACCAAACAGATTGATATTTATTCAGGCGCTACAGTGCTTGGTGATGGTATGGTTGCCTTGATTCTGGATATTGAAGGCATTGCACAACATGCTGGACTGTCAATGAGCGAATATTTGAAATATTTTGATAAAGATTTACATCTTGATGAAATAAAAGAGGATGTTCATTCGGCATTATTGTTTAAAAGCGGGCCAAAAGAATTGTTTGCTGTTCCTCTGACATTGATTAAGCGCGTTGAACGTATCAAGATGTCTCAAATTGAAATTATTGGTGAAAAAGAATATATTGTTATTGATGACATCGAAACACAGGTATTGAGATTGGATAGTGTATTAAATGTTTCACCATGTGAAATGAATGATGAGATGTCTTTGATATTACCCAAGCATATCAAGCGGCCTTTTGGCATTCTTATATCCAATGTTGAAGATATCCGCTCAGTCCCCAAAACATTAAATGTCGATACGATGAAACGTGATGGGCTATTAGGTTCCGCCATTATTCAGAATCGAATTGCACTTTTTATAGATATTTTCAGAATCATAGAAATTGCAGAACCCGATTGGTTTGAAGACAGACGTCTTAAAACACCACCGCCTGACAAAAGCAGGCATGTTTTATTGGTTGAAGATTCAAAATTTTTACAACAACTTGAAAAACGTTATTTAGAATCTGATAATTACAAAGTAACATCAGCAGTGAATGGAAAGGAAGCACTTAATCTTCTCAATGAATACAATTTTGATATTATTATATCGGACATTGAAATGCCAGTAATGAATGGTTGGGAATTCATGAAAACTGTACGAAAAATTAAAGAATATCATAACTTGCCATCAATTGCAGTGACTTCTTTAAATACAGACGCTGACCGACAAAAATCGCGTGAATCTGGTTTTAATGCGTATCATGTAAAAATTGACAGAGAATCTCTATTGTCTGAAATGTCTGAGCTTTTGAGTATTCGTGACAAACAGATTTATGCTGAACAGATTGAAAGTTCTTTTGATCAAATTGAACAGTCGAATATGGTGTTAAAACAATTTTGCACGTTCTGGATCGGTAAACATCATTATGGGGTTGATATTTTAAGTGTTAAAGAAATCAACTCAGGTGTAACATTGACCCCAATATTTCATTCTCCAAAAGAAATCAGGGGCTATGTCAATATTCGGGGGCATATTAATCTGGTCATTGATCTTAGAGTTATTCTTGGCTTTGACACTAAAGAAATTGATGACATGTCAAGAGTGGTTCTTTTAAAAGATGAAATTGGTGAATCTTTTGGATTTCTTGTGGATAAAATTGGGGATGTGTATAGTGTTGATGAAACAGATATTGAAGATAAAAAAAATGAAGATGATATGTTTCATGAAAAATTTGAAAAAAAAGCATTGGAAAAGGATTTAATTGAGGGAGTATGTAAGTTGGATAATAACTTGCTGGTACTGTTAGATGCTAAAAATATTTATAAACGATTATTAAATTAACCACAAAAAATAATTTTTAATCACTAAAAAAGGAAATGTATTATGGGGTTCCAAAAAATGACTTTGCGGTCAAAGGTGTTAATTGGAGGCTTAAGTCCTCTGATTTTTTTATTATTTATCGGTATCATGAGTATGATGTCAATTGATTCAATTGTAAAAACCAATAATTGTGTTTTTTTTACGCACGACGTTGTTGAAAATGTGAATGAAATTCTAAAAGCTGCTTTGGATATGGAAACTGGCATGCGGGGCTATCTCCTTTATGGCAAGACTGAATATCTTGAACCATTCAATGTTGGAAAAGGTATCGTTTTTGAAAAAATCCCCTATTTACAAAAAAAATTGAGTCAAAATTATGAGCAGGTACAGCGCCTTGAAAAAATGAAAACGACACTTCAGACATGGGAAAAAGAAGTTTTTGAGCCTTCTGTAAAAATTCGTAATGAAACCAAAAGTATAAATCAGTTAGAAAGCCTTATTGAAAAAGGAAATGGGAAAAAATATTTTGATGCGTTTCGAGGACTTGTGGATGAATTTATTCATGCAGAAAATGTTATCATGAAAAAACGCACAGCATCCAGTGAAAAGATTGTCTCAAGAACTGATCAGACCATTATTTTATGTATTATTGTGTCTTTTATTATGGTTATTATATTATGTTTTCTTATTACCAAAAGTGTTATCAGTCAGTTAGGTTGTGATCCTTCAATGTTAGCGAATGCTGCAAAAAAAATATCCCAGGGAGATATGTCCGAAAGATTAAGCATAGCAGATGATACAGAAAGTGTGGCAAAATGCCTGGATCACGTAGCTGATGTACTTGAGAATCTCTTAAAAGAATTTAATACTGTGGTCAGTAAGATTGGGCATGGACAGTTATTATATCGCGGTAATGACACCAAATTTATGGGGTCATATCAAGGATTGATAAAAGGTGCCAATAGTATTGCAGATGTTGTATTAGAAATTATTGATTCTACTGTGATTCCAATAATGATCATTAACAAAAATTTTGATATTGTTTTTATGAATAAACAAGGATGTCAGTTTTTGGGAAAGAGTCAACAAGAGATAATCAATAAAAAATGTTATGAAGTGATCAAAACAAATGATTGCCGAACATCCAATTGTGCCTGTGCTCAGGCAATGAATACCGGACAAAAAATCTTTCGTGAAGCCATGATACAAATGAATCATCACTCTTTAGAGATCGATTATTATGGTTTGCCATTGAAAGCCTCAGATGGCTCTGTTGCTGGTGCTTTTGAATTTATTATTGATCAGACAGACATGCGACGTTCAAAAAAATATCAGGAATTTGAAGTCAATAAACTTTCGTCAACGCTAAATAAAGTAGCTGAAGGTGATCTGTCTTTAAGATACACACCATCAAACAATAAAAATGTTTCTGAAGAAGTCATTGATAATTTTTCAAATATTTCTAAAGCATTGAATGCAATGATCAGTAAAATTGAAAAAGTCAATCATTATCAAACAAATGAAGTTGATAGTCTTTCATCAATGCTTCAAAAAATAGCCAATGGAGATATGAATCAGATTTATGTTCCTGCAAAAGCAGATGAGGATACTGTTGATGTTCATAAAAATTTTTCAAATATTTCAAATGCCATTAATACAACAGTTCAAAAAATTGGAAAAGTCAGTTCTTATCAGGCAAAAGAAGTTGCAAACCTTACTGCTATGTTAGAAATGGTTTCAAAAGGAGATATTACCCAACAGTATTATGTCACTGAGTCAGATGATGATACTCTTGAAGCATACAATAATTATAAAACCATTTCAGATGCTTTAAATACAACATTGGCTGATCTTTCTCAAATTATACGAACAGTAAAAGATTATGCTGAAAATGTTGCCAATTCTTCAAATGACCTTTCAAAAGCATCAAACACATTATCCGAAAGCTCTGATCAGATGTCAACAAAAACAACGAGTGTGGCAGCAGCAGTTGAACAAATGTCTAATAATATTTCGTCAATGGCATCATCAACTGAAGAAATCAGTGTCAGTGCAAATGAAGTGTCAAGTACAGCAGGTAAGATGTCTGAAAATATGAGCAGCGTCGCTGCTGCAGTTGAAGAATCCAGCATGTCCATCAATGAAATTGGTAAAGCGGCCAGAGATGGCTCAAAAATTTCAATCAATGCCACATCCCTGGCCAATAATGCAACAAACGTAATGAATACACTGGGTGAGGCTGCAAAGGAGATTGGAGAAGTTACAGAAGTTATCAAACGCATTGCTGACCAGACAAACTTGCTGGCCTTAAATGCCACTATCGAAGCTGCTTCGGCTGGTGATGCAGGAAGAGGTTTTGCAGTTGTGGCCAATGAAATTAAAAAGCTGGCAAACCAGAGTGCCCAGGCTGCTGAAAATATTTCCAAACGAATCGAAGGCGTTCAAACCAACACTCTCGATGCCATCAAGTCAATCCAACAGGTTACAGACGTTATCAACAAAATTAATGAATCTGTAACCCTGATTTCATCGTCAGTGGATGACCAGACTGAAGCCACCAATGAAATTTCCACCAACATTTCACAGGTTACCAATGGTGCCAAACAAATTTCATTATTAATTGAAGAAGTGGCAAATGGTCTTGTTGATATGTCGAAAAATTCATCCGAAGTGGCGTATGGTACAAACGATGTTTCGTCTAATGTTCAAATAGTTGAACGCTCTGTCAATGAAAGCAATAATACGATCAAAAAAGTCAGTGAATCAGCAAACAGTCTTGCAGATATTGCAAGCCAATTGCGTGAGTTGGTCAGCACTTTTAATGTTTAACCAACAAGTCGGACAAGTCGGACCTGTCTGACTGTCCGACCTGTCCAAGCTGTCCAACCTGTCCGACTAACGACTAAGCTAACAGGC
>Ga0272440_1000649_pt1 | contig 29165 bp, 17 predicted proteins | sample SSMMMBAug17_FD_192440 | JGI IMG/M metagenome (GOLD analysis project Ga0272440, IMG submission 192440) | Marine sediment archaeal communities from Little Sippewissett salt marsh, Falmouth, MA, United States - SSM-MMB-Aug17 | ecosystem: Environmental > Aquatic > Marine > Wetlands > Sediment ... | reverse complement strand
AAACAATCATTCGCGCACTGGGGGACAAACGTGAGCATATTCAAAATATTGTTCAAGAAAGCAACATTTTATGGAAAAACGAGTTTCTGGAGTTATTACCCCTTGAGGACTTATTTGGTAAATCTGCCGAGAAAATTGCGGAGGGCATCATCGGGATTGTGCAGTAAATTGCTGATTCGTCCTGTGGAGAAAAATTTTTTTTGCAGCAAGCATTCATTTCGGACTGACATCACTCAATTTTTATCAGTTCAGCATAAAAGCTGCCTACAATCACTTTGCTGCGTAATAAAACAGGAATACGTCGTTCATCATTGGTTATCCAAATTTGTATTTTCGCATTTTTACTTTTTTCAAATACACCGCCAACATCCTTGATATCAGGTTCAATCAACCAGGTATCAAAAGAGCCATAAGGCACTGATATGGTTTCCTGTTTGATATATCGCACTTTTCCAGCTACACATTTTTTACCATCAGTGACAGATGCAAATATACTTTTCGTCTTATCCGGCTTAAACAATCGCACATAGTAAAAGGCAGACAGGGGATCAAAGGTATATTTCGGAATGGATATGGGCGGCTTGTATTGATCAAAATTTTTGTATTGTGCTGTTTGATTCTTCAAATTAAAATAAACGGTAATATCTCGTCTGGTCCTTCCTTCTCGAACCCTTTTTTTATAGTGAACGGTTCGATTACGTGAAATTGACACATAAGAATCAATCTGATCCGATACTTCATAAATTTTACTCACAAAAGAATTTGTCCTGGCTTTCAGTTGAAAATGAAAGACTGGCTGTTCGTTCCAGGTTTCATTTGGCAGAACTTCCAGATAAGCATATCCTGCAGGTATGTATCCCCATTTGATGCAATACGTGAGCTTTTCACCGGGGAAAAAGGTGTTGATGTCCGAATCAGAAAATGTAGGATCTGCAAAAGCAGGGGAAATAATGACAGACAAGATTTTAATACAAATGAATAATCGGATGATTGTCATTGATTTTTTCATTTCGTGCTTTTCCTTTTTATCGTTCTTAATGGTTGCTTCCGCCTTTTTGATATTTCTGACAAGATTAAAACAAAATCTCCACGATGGACACTCCGGGAGATGAAATATATCTTTTATATATGCTGACATGAATAATGTCTCCTGCGAAATAAAGATTGAGATTCTCTTGTACTGTATGTCGATGATCAATATTTATAACTTTTTATACAGCAACCGGTCAAATCCAATGGAAATAATGGCATAGGTTTGTAATTTTACCTTGTCACCAAACTCTTCAATCAGTTCTTTTGAATAGGTTACCGCCTGTTTTTTTGCCTCCTTTAATTTCGATTGAATCATTTTATGTTTGAAAAGTTCGGTACCTGATAATTTTTTGATATTTTTGAGTTTCAAGGATTTGGGCTTGATATATTTAAATTCAATCAAGGTATCAATCAGTTGGTATTTCCGGAAATCCGGTCGGACAATCATGGCAAGGTCGGCAAAACCAGATCGGCTTTGTCGTTCACTGATCATCATAAAGCTATTATTCTTCAGCAAACACAAAAAAATGGTTTTGATGGTCAGTTCATTGACCCATCGCTTGTCTCGCCAATTAAATGTTGTGAATATATGCTTTTCAATAAATTTTCTCATGGGGGCTATTTGACCATTTGAGAGCAGTTTTAAGGCAACATCATGTCCATCATCTCTAATCATGGGATCAGGCAAAATCCACCTGGCGATACCATCGATATAGAGATTTTGTGTAACAGGATTCGGGATCGCTAAAACCCGCTCAGCAGAACTGGATAAATGTGTCAATGTCAACATTCCCATAAAATACATATAGGATCCCATAAACCCTCTTGTTTTTGAACTGGCAGTTGTCATGGCCTTGAGTCCGAACCTTGATGTCAATGCGGGGATACCGACGATTTTATTCTGATTCAACGCGACAATCAACTCCTTTCCTCCAGGCAATTCTGCAATATATTCCAGACGTCCTTCATCAGTGACAAGGTTGTGATCCATTAAAGATTCCGGCAGTTGACCATACAACTGTTCAATATGTTTTAACAGATACATGACAAGTGTTGGATTGTATATTCGTGTATCGATATACGATGAGAAAATATAACCATCATATAGATTTTTCATTAATTGATAGATTTCTTTTATCCATGATTGCTTACCATCAGGGAATATCGATTGAATATCAACTTTTTTATATCGTGGGCTCGTTTCCAGAGAATCAGCAAATTTACAAATGAGATGTTTTATTTCAGAATCAGTAAATCCGCATAAATCAGAAAAATCTGGCAGCATGTGAATATCGGTTCGAATATTATCGCCACTGGTCACATCAGAAAGCAAAATAGGGGTAACACCAGTCAAATACATGCGATCCAATCCAAGACCTTCAGTCGCAGACTTTAATTGTTTAAAAAGTGTTTTCATAAACCCGCCCAGGCCAGTCATGCTAAAATATTTTTCATCCTGCCTGTTGGCGATCATCTCATTGGCAAAATTATCGTATTCATCAATAAACAGGTATAACTTATGATCTGTTTTACTGATAACAGATAACAAATTAAAAAAACTGGTCATCGCCTGCTCTGGGTGTATTTGAATTATTTCAGGCAAAATATATTCATAATCAGATGCAAATCTGTGGATAGAATCGTTAATATGTTGATACAAAGATTGTTCGACCCTGCTTTCTGAACAATCGACACAAGAAAAATCCCATTTTAAAACAAAATATTGATTGTGCAGGGGCGTTGGATTATCATAAATCCAGGTGCCTGAAAATAATTGTTCAAAATGGTCTGCTTTGGCGATATTGTAATAATTTTTTAATGTTGACAACCAGAGAGACTTTCCAAATCGTCGGGGACGTAAAAACAGAAGATATTGTCCCACGTTTTCTGTCAAAGGAATTCGATCTGTTCGATCAACATATTCAAATCCTTCCAATCGTATCTTTTCAAAATTGCTGATAGCGTATGGATTTTTCATTAGATAACCTCCTTTGTGGTGATGCAAAAATTTGATTGATCCCTTCATTATCGGACATATAAAAATTCTTCGATATTTTCAACTGTTTAATGCTTTGGATAATATCATCAATCATCAAGTGTCTTACCAATAGAACGTGCTTCTTCAAGAACAACATCTGAATAGTAATCTCCCATGCGCAACTTGACATTGGTACCAGGCCAACAAATTATAGGCAAGAATGCAACATTGGAATATTGCTGAATTTGACCAAAATTCACTTTTCAATATATATTACCCGAAGCCATATGGAACCAGATCAATGGGCTTTAAAAAATTTATTCTAAGAAATTAAATGGTTTAAAAATAATATTCGGGTCCAACCCTAAACGAACACCAAAACTCCTTGCAAAAAAAAAGTGTCTCTATTATGATGGTTGAAAAATAACGAGGAAACTTAGAACTATGTTGATTTGAAAAGGAGATTATCATGTATAATAAAGCAACATTAATTGGTCGTTTGGGACGTGATCCAGAATTAAGATACACCCAAAGTGGCACAGCTTTCGCTGTCTTTACCATGGCAACCAATGAAGTCTGGAAAGACAAGGATGGCAACAAGCAGGAAAAAACAGAATGGCATCGCATTATTGCTTTTGGACGTCTGGGAGAAATTTGCGGGCAATATCTTGCTAAAGGACGTCTGGTTTTTATTGAAGGTCGTATTCAAACCCGTGAATGGGTCGATAAAGACAATGTAAAACGATATACGACTGAAATTGTCGCTTTGGAAATGAAAATGTTGGAAAGTAAAGGTGCGGCATCTTCAGTATCTGCATTTCAAGAGGATCCCGGTCCAACTGACGCGGATCATATTCCCTCGCCACCAATGGCAGGCTCCCCACCGGGTGAGGGGAATCTTGATGATGTTCCTTTTTAATCTGGAACAATCAGTTAAAAAATGGACTTGATTGACATTTTTCAAACCAGGTCCATTTTTTTTTATTGTTTATTATTATTGATCCATGAAATGGCATCGTTCAATCGTTCAATAACAACTTTCATCCCCAGAACATTTACCATTTCAACAAGTCCCGGGCTGACTTTTTTACCCGTCAAAGCCACACGAACAGCCTGCGCAATCGCGCCGATCTTGATATTCTTTTCTGAAGCAATCTCTTTTAAGATGGTTTCAAAGAAAGAGTCATCAATCTGGTCGATGCTGGAAATCTTTTCTATCAGTAGCTGCAAGGGCTCAACAATATTGACAGTGAGAAATTTTTTTGCGGGTTTTTCATCATATGCCATTTTACCCATCTGAAAATAAAAATAAGCACTATCAGCCATTTCAATCAGGGTTTTACTTCTTTTGTTCAGGGTTTCGATCACCTTTTCAACATAGTCTTGAGATGCCTGATAATCGCTGTATTTATTCAAAAATGGCTTTAAATAATGATAAATCGTAGCTGTTGAGCTGCTTCGGATATGTTCCGCATTAATTGCCAGCAATTTGTCCGGATTAAAAATTCCTGCTGAGCGGCCAATGTGGTCCAGTGAGAATTTTTCAATCAGTTCTTTTCGGCCAAAAATTTCCTGATCTCCATAAGACCATCCCAGACGAACCAGGTAATTGATAAAGGCATCAGGAAGATAACCCATCTCGCGATATTCCAGAACAGACATGGCACCATGACGTTTACTCAGCCTGGATTTGTCTGATCCCAATACCATTGGTACATGTCCAAATTCAGGCAGCGGTTTGTTAAATGCCTGATACAGGAGTATTTGTCTGGCTGTATTGGTCAGATGATCATCACCGCGAATGATGGTATTGATTTTCATATCAATATCATCCACCACAACGACAAAGTTATATGTGGGCATGCCATTTTGACGCTGAATAATAAAATCATCCATTTCGTGATTCTGAAATGAGATATCGCCTTTTACCCGATCATTGACAATTGTTGTTCCTGTTTGCGGGGCACGAAATCGCACAACTGAATCGTTTGATTGGCTTAAATTTTTATCCCTGCACGTCCCATCGTATTGGACCGGTTTTCCAGATTCCAATGCGGCTTTTCGTTTGGCTTCAAGGGTTTCAGGAGAACATGTACAGTAATAAGCATGTCCAGTATCCAATAAGATTTGAACATATTGTTGATACAATTCCAGCCGATCTGACTGATAGTAAGGGCCTTCATCCCAGTCGATTTCCATCCACTTGAGGGATTCAATAATGGCATCGGCTGATTGACGTGTGGATCGTTCCACATCGGTATCTTCAATTCTCAGGACAAATTCTCCACCGGTATGACGTGCATAGAGCCAGTTAAACAGAGCTGTTCTTGCACCACCTATATGTAAATAGCCGGTGGGGCTTGGGGGAAAACGTGTTCGTATGTTTGGCATCGTTTATGATATCCTTTTGTTTTTTGTTATTTGGGAATACTCCGAAAAATAAGTTCTCAAAAAATAAGTTCCCCTTTTTAAAAATGTTCATCGGGGTTTGAGTTCTGTAAAGACGTAGCATGCTATGTCTTTACGATGTAAACATCGCGTAACGATGAACCTGCTAATTTTTTGTTTCCTGCACAATAAAGGGCGCAATACTTTTTAGGGGCAAAATTTTATCGACACCGCCGCGTTTGATCGCTTCCTGCGGCATGCCAAAAACAACAGACGTGGCCTCATCCTGTGCAATTGTATATGCACCTGCCTCTTTCATTTCCAACATGCCCTGTGCGCCATCATCACCCATACCTGTCATGATGACACCAATGGCATTTGCACCGGCATAACGCGCTGTAGAGCGAAAGAGAACATCCACTGATGGCCGATGTCGGCTGACCAATGGGCCTGATTTTATTTGAACATGATACCTTGCGCCACTGCGTTTCAGTAACAAATGATAATTTCCGGGTGCGATCAGGACCCGGCCCCGCAATACTGAGTCATTATCGACGGCTTCTTTGACATTCACATGACAGGAGAGATCAAGGCGCTTGGCAAAACTTGCGGTGAAATTTTCTGGCATATGTTGCACAATAACAATACCTGGTGAATCTTGTGGCAGGGCTTCAAGGAAAGTACTGAGAGCCTCTGTGCCACCAGTTGAAGCCCCAATCACAACAATTTTTTCTGTTGTTTTAACCATTGCCCGAGAAGAAGGTTTTGCGATAACAGCATCAGCAGTTAATTTGGGCTGGGCCTTTTTTGGGGGCACAATACGTTTCACTCGCGCTCTGGCTGCTGCTTTAACAGCATCACATATGCGAACTTTTGATTCTTCCAGAAATTGGCGGGTTCCCAATTTAGGCTTTGTGATCACATCAATGGCACCATATTCCAGGGCTTTAAATCCTGTTTCAGTCCCTTTTTCTGTCAAAGTTGAACAAATAATCACCGGTATGGGATGTTGGGACATGATTTTTTTTAAAAACGTGATCCCATCCATTCGCGGCATTTCGACATCCAATGTCATGACATCCGGCACTTCATTTTTCATTTTTTGTGCAGCAACAAAAGGATCAGTTGCCGTCCCCATAATTTCAATGTCTGGATCGGTTGTCAATAAGTCTGTCAATGTCTTGCGAACAAGCGCTGAATCATCGACAATCAATACACGAATTTTTTTTTTCATATCAATGAATTCTCTTGTTTACATGAAAACGTCTCACCAATAGAATACGTCAGTATACCAAGCATATTTCTAATGCTTGACGAAGGAATGCTCGGAAAATAATATGCTCATTTTGGGCCTTGATCATCGTTTCGGCCAAATGGGAACGTTGCGGTGAACCCAATGTAGGGGCGAACCTTATGTTCGCCCTCGAACTAAAAACGTTTGCGAACAATTGTTCGAGGGCGAACATAAGGTTCGCCCCTACATTGTGGCCGAAATGATGATCAAGGCCTCATTTTTCTTGATCGTCCAAAAACATAAGGTCGTGTAGCGACATAGCATGCGTCTCTCTACAGTACATTTACCTCAAAACGAACAATATCAATAATGGGGAAGTTATTTTCAGAGAATCCCTAAGGGATTTCTGCTCCTACAAATAACAAATCATCATCAGGTTGCTTTTGAATCATTTCCTGCCATGCAGTTTTTATCATCATATCAAAAGATTTCTTACGATTATGTAACAAAATATCATCAAGTCTGTGATAATGACGTTTGTTGTTGATCCCATGTGTATGAAAAAACAGCCGATTACCAGATTCCAGCCGAAAAGTCTTTTGGGTTAACGACAGCGGCCCATCGGAATCAAGGGCACATCCCCTGGCTTTTATGGGTTGAGGAATACATTTTCGGAACAAGATCATTGGCGGCGATGCGGCAGAAAGAATTTCTCCAACCATTTTTTTTGTATTCAATTTGGCAAACAGACCTTTCACTCGGGAATCGTGTTGTTTTTCACATAAAAAACGATTAATTATTGAAAAAAGATGAATGCCATCATCCATTAACGACTCATGTTTGCGACAAAAATCATTTAATTTTTGTGAGGTATCATTACGATTCTTTCCACTGATATCAAAAATGATAATATTACATCCATCTGGTGTATCATAAATTTTTGCAATTAACTTGCAGGCCTTATTAACAGAATGGGTATGGTGAATCAAGTTTAAATTTTTAACGTTGATAGAAATATCCGATTTATTTTCAACTGAAACTGTCGTAGGTTGTTCATAAATTTTCGTGAGAACTTTTTTTGGATCAGGGTAAATAGAGGGTCTTTGAACGACACCCGCTTTTTTGCAAGCAATATCAGCAAATCGGTAATCAACAAATTTTTCCATGTCAATGAGTGTACCAATGCCCATTTTTTCACGCATATAAATTTGAATTCTATCCAAATCATTGATATTGGGATATAAATCATCAGTAATGATACGATCATGGCTTTTAAGCACTTTTTCCAGCACCGGAACTTTTAAACCAATTTTTTTATCTGGATCTAAAAAATCAACAGCAACTTGTGCCGCAATATCAGGATAATTTGAAACATATTGACCTGCCAGTACACACATATTGACAAATTCCTGTATGGCATCAGGATCAAATTCAATAACATCATCACGAAGAACAATTACGCAGCAAGGATGATTGGGCCATAAATCACTGGAAATATACATCAGGTCACCAACCCCTGTAACAATGGCCTTTGTGCCCACTGGTTCGGCAACCATAAATCCGCCAACATCTTTATCCTGGGCTTGAAAATCGGGCATTTTGATAGGGGGAATAACCTCAAAAAAAGCATTTGCTTTTGGGTTATCTGATAAGCCGGGATTCAATCCCAGTTCTCTAAGAAACATTGTGGAAAGCATATGATGAACCGATAAAAGGTGCGGGAGATAAAAGATTTTGTTTGTAAAAAAATTGTGAAGATCCTTTTTAGTGCGGATTGTTTGTTCTGATTTGTTGCGAACACAGATGCTCCCATTTTTATGGGCCAGAAGAACCAGCTTGATGGGCATACCATAACTGAATAAGTCCATTGCAATGGGCGCAAGAATGAGAACACCATCAACATCACCCTTTTCCAATGCCATCTGAACAGGATTCCATAGCAACATACGCTCTGTTTCCAATTCAAAATGCTTTGGCGTCAGTTCGCCAATCTTTATCAAATGTTTTAATGCGCCCAACACCACATGGTCTGTGATTGGAATATGCGCAATTTTCAGTCTGGTTTTTCCGGAAGCTGTTTTTTGCAGATTGCGTTTTTTAGATTTTTTTTTCTGGCTCAGACCAAGCGTGTCATCAATAACCTGTTTAAAATCAACAGGACTGAAAGGCTTGGTGACCAGATTGTTCGCACCAGCATCCTTTGCTTTCATCACCTGTTTTTTTTCACCCTGACCAGTTGCCATAATAAATGGGGTCTTTTTGTGCGCATAGTCATTTCGTAACCATACAAGCAAGTCATACCCGGTTTTGTTGGGCATATTCCAATCACTGATAATCAAACCAACATCTCTTTCAATTTTTAAAATATCAATTGCTTTTTGGCCATCTTCAGCTTCGATAATCGTTTTAAACCCCATATCTTGCAACATGCTGACTTCAAGACTTCTTACAGCTCTTGCATCCTCAACAATTAAAACCTTTGTTTTTACATAGTTGTTTGTGTCGGGTGAATCCATGCGTTTCTCCTCAATGATTGTCCTTAGGAATGCTCGGAAAATAACATGCTCATTTTTCTTGATCGTCCAAAAAAATAAGGTCGTGTAGAGACGTAGCATGCTACGTCTCTACAGTACATTTACCTTAAAACGAAAAATATCAATAATAGGGAATTATTTTCAGAGTAATCCTTATTTCCAAAGAGAATCTTATTTGTTTGAATTTATTAGAATAAAAAATATAAATATAGCATGAAAGTGGAATGGATGCAAGAAAGATTTATAGACAAATGTTAAAAGCTTGTAAATAAAGGCAAAAGCAATTCAGATTTGGATACCACCGAACAATTATTTTCATTGAAGACTCCCTCATATCACCCGCCAAACACATTTTTGCGAGCCCAGATCCATTAACTGATTGTTAAATTAATCCAAACCTTGTATGGCGCTGTTAACAATTTCATAAACATCTTTTGACAATTTGTCATGATTTAAAATGCGATTCAGTTGATTTTGCATCAATTCCTGTCTGTTTTCATCATATTTGCGCCAGTGATTGAATGCCGAGACCATGCGTGAGGCGATTTGTGGATTGATTGTATCCAACTCAAGAACAATATCCCCTAGAAATTCATAGGCCTGTCCTGTTGCACAGTGAAAATGATAATGATTGTTATTGACAAAAATGCCAATTAAGGCTCTGACGCGATTGGGATTTTTTAATGTAAAGGCATGATGCTTGAGTAATTTTTTTACATTGCTAAAGGTATTGTCTAATTGCGAACCTGCCTGGACAGCAAACCATTTGTCTAAAACCAGTGGATCATGTTGCCATTGTTCATAAAACAAATGACAGGCTTCCTGAAAAGCATCATGATCCGCATGACTTAATGATTGGAGTGCAGAAAAGGCATCTGTCATATTATTTGATCCTTTAAACTGACCCAAAGCAAGGTCTAAGGTCTTTTTCCCCTCTAAAAAAACCAGGTAATCGAGCGCAATATTTTTAATACATCGGCGGGCGACTTCTCCTGGATCAAATTCATATTCTGCTTGAATATCGTTATCTTTATACAAAGCAGTAAACAGATCCGAAAGCTGGTTGGTAATTGTTTTCTTTAATTTCTTTCTGGCATAATGAATTGCCTCTGGATCAATGACTTCGTTTCTATCTGAACAATAATGGGCAATTTCATGGGCCGTCGGAATCTTAAGCATTTCTGTTACCAAAATTTTGTCATCAATGGGGGAAGCCATTATACTTTCAAGGGCATCCAAAAGATTATTGGGCACTTCCATGGAGGCACTGTTTTGATATGCATGTATCATCTGGAATAATAGTTCCAGAAATATTTGACGATTTTGATCCCATCGATTGAAATCATCAGTATCGTGTGTCATCAAAAACAGTCGTTCTTCAAATGTATAATCCATTGATACTTTTACACAGGCAGAAAAATCACGAAATAATGATGGAATGGGTTCTTGATCTATATTGATGAATTCAAAGGTTTGTTGATGATCAGTGAGTTGCAGAATACGTGTTTCAGATCTCTTATTTTCGTTTTTCATCTGAAGTGGAACATGTTCACCCTTTTCATCCAGTAAAGCCATATCTATTGGAATCAGCAGGGGTTCTTTTTTCAATTGGCCAGGCGTGGCCGGACAGAACTGCTCAAAGGTCAACCTGAATATTTCTTGATCTGGCAAATATTCCCGCCTGACGATTACCTTAGGCGTACCCGCCTGTGTATACCATAATTTAAACTGATCCAGCTCCATCTCCGAGGCCTCTTCCATGACAGTCAAAAAATTTTCAACTGTAACCGCCTGACCATCATATTGATCAAAATAATATTCCATACCCTCAAAAAAATCCTCTCCCAATAAACGATACAGCATTCGAATGACAGCAGCGCCTTTTTCATAGACTGTTGATGTATAGAAATTATTCATTTCAATATAGTGATCCGGTCGAACAGGGTGCGCAGTGGGGCCATCATCTTCAGGAAACTGATGCAAGCGAATCGTTTGAACATCTTTGATACGTTTGAGAACTCTGGATGCGGCAACATCCTCGGCATATAGTTGATCTCGAAAAACAGTCAGGCCCTCTTTTAAACAAAGCTGAAACCAATTTTTTAATGTGATCCGATTGCCGGTCCAGTTATGAAAGTATTCATGTGCAATAATACGTTCAATATTTGCATAGTCGTCATCTGTGGCTGTTTTTGGATCTGCCAGAATACATTTGGCATTGAAAATATTCAGCCCTTTATTTTCCATTGCACCCATATTAAAGTCATTTATCGCGACAACCATATACATATCCAGGTCATATTCCAAATTAAATTTGTCTTCGTCCCAAAATATGGCATTGATCAGTGATGTCATAGCAAATTCACATCGGTCGATATTTTCTTGCTCAGCATAGATCCGAACAATCACTTTATTTTCTGATTTTGTTTGAATGGTATTTTCAATAAATTTTAAATCCCCAGCAACCATCGCAAACAGGTAGGATGGCTTTGGGAATGGATCTTCCCATGTAACCCAATGGCGGCCATTATTATATTCCCCGGATTGTATTAAATTTCCATTGGACAACAGCACAGGATATTTTTTTTTGTCTGCCTCAATGGTGCAGGTGTATGGACACATCACATCCGGACGATCAAGAAAATAAGTCATTCGTCGAAATCCCTCAGCCTCACATTGGGTACAAAAAATATCGTTTGATACATACAAACCCGACAGGCTGGTATTTTCATGTGGTTTGATGCGTGTTTGAATATTTAAAACAAAAGATGTTTTCACTTTGTTGATAATTAATTTTTCTGTTGTCAGCTTATAATCACCCGGATGCAATTCTACGCCATCCATTGTAATAGATATCAATTCGAGATCTTCTCCATAAAGATGCAAGGTTTTTTGCTTATTGTTCATATCTTTAATACGTTCAACCTTTATCATTGCCCGAACGTCTGTGTGGGTTTCATTGAGATCAAAATATAAGTCGATATGTTCAATATCGAAATGCGAAGGGGTATAATCATTTAAATACTTTGTTTGCGGTGAATTCATAGATACTCCATTTTACCGGATGAACCGGTTATTCTTTATTTTGCGTAATCACCATATTATCTCGGTGAATAATTTCATCATAGGGTTTTTCCCCCAGTATCTGTTCAATTTCATGGCTTTTTTTACGCATGATCAATTGAATATCATCAGAGGAATAATTGGTCAGGCCAATGGCAATTTCCTGCCCGGTTTGTGATTCAATGGCAATGGCATCTCCTATAGCAAATTTTCCCTGCACACCAAGCACTCCGATGGGTAAGAGACTGGTACCTTTTTTTTGTATGGCCCGATTGGCACCATTATCAATTTGAATGTGCCCCCGCGTCTTTTTGGAAAAAGCAATCCAGCATTTTCGATTTTTCATTTTTTGATTTTTTGGGACAAAGAACGTTCCCACAGGCTGAGCATCAAGAATCTGACTGAGAACATCCATTGATGCCTTAGCGATAACCATTGGAATACCGGCTGTGGTAACTTTTTGTGCAGCTTTTATTTTTGTCAGCATGCCGCCGGTGCCCAATGTTCCTGGTATATCTGATGCACAGTTTTCCAAGTCTCGGGTAAAAGATGTAATCAATGGCATCAATTGGGCATCATTATTTTTCCTGGGATCTTTGTCAAACAAACCATCAATATCTGTAAGATTAATTAACAGATCGGCATTGAGCATCAATGCAATCATCGCTGACAAATGGTCATTATCGCCAAACTTTATTTCTTCAACAGCGACAGTATCATTTTCATTGATAATTGGGGTGACATTCCAGGCAAGTAACGCACGAATGGTATTTCTCGCATTCAGATATCGTGTACGATTTGATAAATCTGTCCGGGTCAATAAAACCTGGGCAACCTTATGATCAAAAAACTCAAAGGCTTTTTCGTATTCCTGAATCAGTCCGGCCTGGCCGATTGCTGCGACAGCCTGTTTTAAAGGGATTTCTGATGGTCTGGTTTTGAGGTTTAATTTACGCATGCCCGCAGCCATTGCACCCGACGAAACGATTGTAATCTGTTTGCCCATTTCAATCAACTGATGTACTTGCATGGCAAGCTGGCGGATCACTGTAATATTAAGCCCTTGATTGGTCGTGAGAACATTACTGCCCAGCTTTATGACCAGTCGATTGATGTTCTTTAAGTATGAATTTCGGTTATTTTTATTTGACATTGTTTTTTTAATGAATGCGTTGATATATGTTCCCCAGTTCAAAAATATTTTCGTCAGGGTTTTTTGTTCTGTAGAGACGTCGCATGCTACGTCTCTATGCTATCTAATCATTTTTGTACGTTCAAGATAAATGAGTATTTGATTTTTCGAGATTTCCTAAGGAATTCTCTGAAAATAAGTTCCCCTTTTTAAAAAATGTTCATCGGGGTTTTTGTTCTGTAGAGACGTAGCATGCTACGTCTCTACGTGCCAAACTATTATACGTTCAAGATAAATGGGGAACTTGTTTTTCGAGATTTCCTAAGTTGGAATAAAATCCACCGGACGCTTTTCTACCAATTTAATGGCACTCTCCGGACATCCAATGGCACATTGTCCACATCCCAGGCATTTTTTTTCATCAACACAGGCGTACCCCTCATCATTTAAATGAATCGCGTGAAACCAGCACCGCTCCACGCATGTTTCACATCCAGAACATGCACCCACATTTACCTCAGGAATATATCTGCTGGGATCACAAAGCGCCACACCATCAGAAATAAGCAGTGTAAACGATTGACAACAGCACCCACAACAATTACAAATAAATGCGCCCACATCTGCCTTGTTCATGGTCACATGCACAAGGCCTGCTTCCTCTGATTTTTCAATAATCTCAAAAGCTTCAGCTTTTGTTATTTCACGTCCGGAACCCCGTTCAATGGTATATGCTGCGCCCCGATTCACTTGAATACAAACTTCCAAAGGCGCATCACAATTGCGCATACTTAAACGACAGGTACAGTTTGTCACCGCCAATTTTGTGGCGGTTTCAATGATTTCCCGCACATTTTCCGGGGAAAGAATTTTTGCCTTTCCTGTATCAATACTTTCTCCAATAGGAATAACTCGGGTCACCGGTCTTGGCAAAAGTTGAGTCAGCATTGGCGCCAGCTTTGGCCATTCCTCGGACATATAGCGTTGCCAGGCATCGTAAAATTCTTGGGTTGCTTCAGGCCAGGTAATTGTGGCATCATGAAACTGGGCAATATGAGCAGGTGCTTTCCAGTGCGTATCATCATTTTTTACTTTTTTGAATGCCAGGCCTTTTCTAAACATATCTTTTAAATCTGATGCGATTTCATCGGTTGACCGACCCAGTTTTTCACTCATCTGATGAACTGTTCCGGGTAATGAAATCAAAAGAGTTGCCTGATCCTCATTAATCATCAGAGACAATATTTCTGGCAGGTATATTGAATCCGCATGAAACATATTTTCTGCAAACTTTTTATAAGGATCAATTTGATCTTTCATATTGGCCTCCTGAATAAGTTTATTAAGTTTTTTCCAGTCCAAGCCTTTTTAAACCATTGGCGTTGGATTTAACAGTCTCGGGCTTCGGCTTCGAGGATTTCGATTGAGCTGTTTTTTGTTGTGCGCCATTGTTTTTGGCTTTATTTTTTGCTTTTTGTTTTTGACTTCCTTTTACAGCAGCTTCAGTATATTCGATGCGGTGATGATGAATTCCGGTGAGGATTTTATTAAATTTATGCGCAATTCTGTGGAGATCTCTGAGTGTCAATTCACAGTTATCCAGTTGGCCATCTGAAAAAATTTTATTGATCAGACGTTGAACAAGTCCCTGAATACGAGCAGGTGTAGGATTGTCTAATGCGCGTGAAGCCGCTTCAACAACATCAGCCAGCATAACCAGTCCAGCTTCGCGGGTTTGGGGTTTTGGGCCAGGATATCTAAAATCATCTTCTTTTACAGCATTTTCACCCTTCTGCTGTCTGGCTTTTTCATAAAAAAATGAAATCATACTGCTGCCATGATGCTGCTGAATTGTATCACAAATCGCTTTTCCTAGCTTATATTTTTTGGCCATTTCAACACCATGCTTGACATGCGATATAATAATCAAGCTCGACATGGATGGTGCCAGCTTGTTGTGTCGATTGACGCCCCTTTGTTGGTTTTCAATAAAATAGAGGGGATTTTTAATCTTTCCAATATCATGATAATACCCACAAACCTTTGCAAGAAGCGGATTGGCACCAATTTCAGAGGCCGCAGCCTCAACCATACTGCCAACGATTACCGAATGATGATACGTACCAGGGGCTTCGAGCATCAGCCGATGAAGCAATGGTTTATCCAGATTTGCCAATTCCAGAAGCTTGATATCTGTTGTATATGCAAAGGTGATTTCCATCATTGGCGTAATGCCGGCAGTGACAATGCCGGCACTGAGCCCGCCGATATATCCAAAAATCCAGTCCAGAAACAGCTTACTCAAAAACAATTCGGAACTGTATGCGCGCATGGCAGTCGCGACAATTATATTTAACAGGCCGATTTTTGCACCCGCTTTAATAAATACGTTTCTTTCCCGACAATAACGAAGCCAATATGCGCCCATTGCGCTGTTAATAAAAAAATAAATAAAATATGTCAGATTATTCTCAAAAAGGATTGCGGCACAAATAGATGTGATCAACGCAAATGGAAAGGCTGCACGCATACCCATAAATAGACAGATTGTCATTGACCCTGCAGCAACTGGTATTCCGAGTACCATTGATGACAACGACAATGGTGTAACACCATTTTGTGTAAATGATTTGGCAAATGCAACAGAAATTTCTGTAATAAAAACAAACAAGACAAGAATTAATGATATAAAGAGTAAATTCTTATTATAATTTAAGGTGATATATGGTGCGTGCCCGAAATAAATAATATGGAATAAAACCAATAAAATAAACATAAGGATTGCCAATCCAAAGCTTTTAGCAAGGGTTTTCCCCTGATTTTCCATTTGATTTAAGGCATCAAGTTTCAAAAGTTGCTGCTTGTTGATACGTTCCCCTTCACGCAAAAGCATTTCTCCGGCTTTGATCTGAAAAAGAATGGGGTTTATTGATGTCCATGCCTGATCTTTCCTGGCCTCTGTTTCTCTTTTGTTAATTGTAACATTTGGTTGTATTAAAGATTGGACAAGATCGACAATCAGCGTAATAATCTCATAATCCAAATCTTTCAATAATGGCTGACCAATGATCCATACCATTGCCTTGGCTTGATCCACACCATAAAAACGTTTGACATCTTTAACAATTTGTTCTTTTTGTGAGGCAATATTTTTCACAATAATGCCATCATTGGCCTCTTTCAACAGTAATGCCTTGTTTGACACCACGCCATTAATCAGGAGCGCTCTTAATATTTGATTGGTCAAATCTTGAATCTCTTTTGAGAATCGTTTGTTTACAAGCGTAAGATAGTTGGAATCTGAAATCTGAACGCCTAGACGATCAAGAAACTCAGCCTTTTTTTCCTGGATGGCTTTAAGATAATCTGGACTTTCAGACATGGGCACATTTTCTACTTTGGTCTGTGCATTGGCCTGGGATTCTGATTGAATATCTTTTGAACTTGTCTGATGTTGCGATTGAATATTTATTTCCTGAGATTGCGATTGGATCGCTGTTGTTTGTGTATTGGGTTGTGCTTCTGAACTTGTTTTTTCCTTTTGTGCTCTGATTTGTGTTTCAATTGCATCAAGATAAGTTCGCATTTCAGAGAATGCATCCTGAATTCTTTTCATCAGCTTGAAAACAAGGGTATCGTCAAAATCATAAATTGTTAAAACCGCATCAAGTGATTTTTGACGAGATGTCTTTGTTGCTTCTTTGTCCTCAATAAGTAAATCCGTTGGGGCTTTGATATTTCGTTCGGCCACGTCACCCAAGGCATAAATATGTTTTGTAACAACAAGATTCGGATATAGCATAATTGTCAAAACAAATGTCAGCGTCAATAGCAGTATCCATCGTGGGTATTGCGAGCTAAGAAAATTTGTTTTGGGTGTTCGTTTTACAAGTTGCATTGTTTTTCGTAAGCCTCAATAATATCTGAAACAAGCTTATGCCGAATGACATCATGTTTGGTAAATGATACAAAGCGAATGCCATTGATATGTTTCAGGAGTTTAGATGCTTCAATGAGTCCGGATGATTTATTCCCTGGCAAATCAATTTGCGTGATATCCCCGGTAATCACAGCTTTGGTCTGATATCCCAAGCGTGTCAAAAACATTTTCATTTGTTCAGATGTTGTATTTTGTGCCTCATCCAGTATAACAAATGAATCATTCAGTGTACGTCCTCGCATAAAGGCCAGTGGTGCAACTTCAATAGCGCCTTTGTGCATCAAGTCTGAAGCTTTTTCAAAAGGCATCATATCATGAAGTGCATCATAAAGCGGACGAAGATAAGGATTGACTTTTTCAGCAAGATCGCCAGGTAAAAAACCAAGGGATTCCCCTGCCTCTACAGCCGGCCGCGTGAGAACAATGCGTCGAATTTCGTTTTTACATAAGGCAGATACTGCCATCGCCATTGCCAGATACGTTTTACCCGTTCCGGCAGGGCCGATGCCAAATACAATGTCATACGATTTAATTGATTCGATATAATCCTTTTGATTTTTTGAACGTGGGGTGACCGGTGCCTTTTTGGTGGTGATATACACTGATTCTAAAAATATTTTTTTCAGGCTGGCAGAATTGTCCTGGCTCAAAATGCGAATGGCATATTCAACATCCTGTTCATAAACAGGATAACTTTGCTGCATCAGGCCATGCAGTTGAACGATAATATTGGCAGCCAATTGATTCATAACTGGTTCGCCGCAGATAATCAATGATGTGCCGCGATGATTGATTTTGACCTCAAGACGTTGTGCAATGATATTCAGATTTTTATTTTTTTCTCCAAATAATTGTCTCAAGAATTGAATCTCTTCAAAATCAAGGGTCAGTTGACCCTGTTTTTCTGTTTTTGTTATGCCATTGGATGAAAAAGGTCGCTCCATAAATTATCCGTATTAAAAGTCAATGATTGAAACACATTTTTTAATTATTTTACGTGATGTTTTTCATATTTAGGGTCACTTGTCAAAATAAATTTCTAAATTTTGTTTTGAAGACCTTATCTTTTATTACAGGAAATATACATATACATGTAAACAGAATGCTTAGGAATCATCGAAAAATAAGTTCCCCATTATCTTGAACGTATAATAGTTCGGCACGTAGAGATGTAGCATGCTACGTCTCTACAGTACAAAAACCCCGATGAACACTTTTTAACTTTTTAATATGGAGAACTTATTTTCCGAGCATTCCTTAATACAATTTTTTAGATTTGCCTGCTTGTCTGATTTTCATGAAAGAATATTGACCTTTTCATTTTATTGATGCATTTGTTGTACAAGAATGAAAGCGCGAAAAATAATTTCCCATATTGTTTAAGGGATGATCGGAAAATAACAGGCTTATTTTTCTTGATCGTCCCCAAAAAAATAAGGTCGTGTAGGGACGTCGCATGCGACTCTGCCCCCAATTATTCTAAATTATTTTTTCTTGAAAAATAAGCATTACATTGATATATTTTTTAAATATAACTAAATTCTAAGCTCAAATTGCGCATTTACTGATACAGGCCAGTTTTCAGCAACAGCTAAAAGAAATTGAAACCAATTTGTGTGAATTGATGATGCAATTGCCACAAGAGCCAGGCATTAATTATGTCAGAGTCTTTAGTGTGTATATTTATGCGACACAAAGACGCGACGTGGCGGTTCCGTTTTTTTCTGTATTAAAACAACATCCGCAAAAGGGGGGTGATGATATGTTATGTGCAGTTGATGAATGGAGATTGGAAGGTAAAATAGAAGGTAAAATAGAAGGTAAAATGGAAAATTCAATATCCATCATTAATAACATGAAAAATATGGGCATAGATTGGGGGGTTATTTCCAAAGCAACAGGGGTTGATCAGGAACAATATCAACAAATGCAGATTGAATATCAGCAACTTGTTGCGCAGCCTTCTGACCCAATTATTTAAAATAAAAATGTACGATCTCGGCAATTGCAAGAACAGCGTAGGGCTAAAGCCCAACGCTGAATTGAAAAAGGACGCTAAAGCGCCCTCAGGTTACATAGGTGCTGAATTGGTAATATAATGACTTTCATCAATAATGAAATAATCAACTTATTGATAATATGCTTTTGGGTATTGAGGGCGCTTTAGCGTCCTTTCTCAATTTAGCGTTGGGTTTAAGCCTTACGCTGTTCTTGCAATTGCCGAGATCGTACATTTTTATTTGACGATTAGTTTTTTTGACATACCGGCGAATACTTTTTTATACCCGAAAACTTATGACCGCTTACTTAATACACCTTTACTTGAGTCGAACAGTTCAGAAAGAAAATGTGAACCAAACTTTTTAAAACGAAATATTATGTGCATACAATGATTTATGCAATTATATCAATAGATAATTGATGTTTATCAGAGATCAGAGGTGCACATAAAAGTGCGTTTTAAAAAGTTTGGTTCACAAATAACAAGAAAAAAATTTGACCATGAATAATTACCGAATTTTTTCAATAACCCTGATTGGCCTCGCAATAAGCCAGATAATTTCCACATACCACGTTTATATGGCAAATCTTCAATTGGCCAATCAAATTAAATACTTACAGACCAGTGGCTATTTCTTTATTCCCAATGTACATGTTTTGCCGCAATTAGAATCTTTAAATACTGCCTTTATTGGTGGACTATTTTTTACCGGTACTATCGGCCTGGGAATAATAAGTCTCTCTCTGTTTGTGTTATGGTTTTGGAAGAACATCGCTCAAAAGAATAAGTCATTCTTTATTATTATATTATTTCAATGGATTCTTGCAATTTATTTTGCAAATATAAATGGATTGAGTGTATTTACCTTGTACTTAGGCATGATGTTGCCATTATTATCTGCCATTATTATAATTATTCCTAAAACATCTAAAAAATTAGTCCCCAATCCAAAATTATTCTGGTGTTTACCTATTTTATTCATGTTTATTGTAGGCTTTGGCGCTGGACGTTCTGTTTCATTTCTTTCTATCAGGGATTATTTATTGCTGCCAAATGAATTGGGACGTCAGTTGAATGATCTGTATTATCGCTATACACTCTACCCTGGTGAAATCATTAAACCTTTTGCATTAAAGCAACAAAAGACCTGCTGGATTTCCGCTGAAAAAAATGATGCAAAGCGTTATATCAAGGCGGTTGAACGAAAATGTATTCTCTACGATTATTTGCCAGTGTCTGAGAAAAATATGGCATCTGTTGAATTAAAAATTGCCCCCCCTCATATTCTTTTTCAAATAAAGGAACGTACATTTGTTAAGGCAGATATTATGGATTTTTTGCGTGAAACAAAAACTTTTTTTACTCAGTTTTCAGAACAAACAGATGTCAATAATTTTTTTCGGATGTGTATTCTTTTGTCGCTGGTTGTATGCGCGCCCATTTTGCTATATATTTTAATAATGCAGGGTCTTTTTAGCCTTTTCAGTTTCATGCGGATGCCTGATTTTGTTTGTCAGTGGCTGGTTGTGGGGATAATGTTTGTATTGATTGGTCTGATTATCTTGCAAATGCCAGAAAATTTTGACAAAAATGCCAGTCAAAAAGACTGGCAACATGCACTAAAAAGTGCGTATCATCAAAAGGATTGGCGGCAAGCTGTGGTTTTATTCAAATCAAATCAGTTCACACAAACCAGAGGCGACCATCAACTGGCATTGAAATGGCTAGATCAAACCAATCATCCTGTTTTAAAATACTGGTTGATTCGATTTCTTTCAGATTCAAAAATTTCAACAGATAACACAATCTTTTTCAACCATCTTTCTGATCCTGATGTAAATGTCGTCTGCCAGGCCTTATACGCTTTGGGACGACAACGCGATCGTAATCTTATCTCCCCCATTAAACGTTTTGTTAAAGACTGCCATCATTGGTATGTGCAGATGTATGCTTATCGTGCATTAAAACGATTGGGATGGCGAAATTATCCACAGATTGAAAAAGAGCATCTATGATCTATATATTTCAAAGTATAGCCAAGACCTTCATAAAAAATATCAGGGAGAATCCATATCTGCCAGGGTCTGTAATCCAAAAATGATTTCAACCAGTCCCATCTTTCCATTATCATTAATATCTGGTACAGGCACTGGAAAATATATTGAGCTGCCAGAAACGACCTGAAGCATCCGAATCACATTTTGAATCGATTGAAATGGGTTTAATATTGAATTGGGCTGTCCGGGTGTTCCATTATTGACAATAGAATCTTCCCAGCTTTCGGGTATTGCATTGTCAAAGTCTGGATTGATGAGTTCTAATGAAAAGCCCTTCCCATCTGCGTCTGAGGGCCAGGGCGTTGTATCCTCATAGGTAATACTGTCAATCAGCGAACCCGCTGTATCATACAATCTGAGTGTCTCACCACCATTGCTCAAGCCAAATGAAAAAGCCCCAATATGGTTGGAGACATCAGGATATGTGGATTGAAATGCGACAAGATCTTCAACAAGCACCAGATATTCACCGGAACCAAGAATTGTGTTGTCGGGTAAAACAAAATCATTGCTGTCATTACTGTCTTTAAAATGCCATCCGGAAATGTCAATAGCGTTGGCAGATCTGTTGTAGAGTTCAATCCAGTCTCCTGACAGGAATGTTTCAGCAGGATTGTAATGAATCTCATTAATTAGAACAGGATGCTGTACCGGAATAAAATTCGCTGTCAGATACAAATCATTCGTTAAATACAATTCAGTCAATAATTTACTTCCCGCCATTTCAGACCATCCGGCAAAGGTATAGTTCAAATCAGGAATCGCTGTGATGCTGATGGGAATATCTTTAAAATAAGTACCGGAAAAAAATGAGGTATCAATATCTGTTGTATTGATTCGAACACGTCCATTGCCCTGTCCTGTAGAAATACTGATCATGGCAGTGCCGGAAGGTGAATACAGGTTGACAATTTCCTGAAATAGATAATCCGGTCGAAACGTAACAAAATCTTTCATCCATTGAACACTCCAGCGGTAATCCCCCATGTCAAACTCTGACGGGCCAGACATTGTTTCCCAGTTGTTCCATCGTGCAATATCATATTCAATCTCAGTTTCAATGTCCTGAAGAGCCTTATCAATATACGCAAGCATATTTTCTGGCCGACCTGTTGTGTTGATAAAGTCTGCCAGTCTGTTAATAAATGTTGTCTTGAAATCAGAATGTTGGAGCATATAGCCCAATAGTTCGTCCGATTTAGCTTCTGTTAATGCCGCATAATCGCTCAATGTGGTATCATTAAAATCTTTTAACCAGTCAAAATCATAAATAATCCAATGCCATTGTCCCTCGGTTGTCCGGGGACGCCAGTATCGAATATTATTGGGATCCCCATGACTTGAATAGACCTGCATCATACAATGATCGACAAAGTTTCCAAAATTAATTTTTTGCAATATGGTGTCATACACTCCCGGTGCGTTAATATCATTGTCATTCATATACTTGAGCAATGCCTGAAAGTCTTCCTTTGTGCCTTCTTTGACAAGGCCACAGTCTGCAATCAGGTCAATATCTGTATAACCATATCGGTTTTCAATAAAATCATTATCCTTTCGCTCATACATTGAATATATGCCCCAATATGCACCATTAATCAACAATACGGCGGGCTTGTAAGCCTGCATATCTGTGCGAAGTTTTGCATCTCGCCAGGCCATGTAGATGATTTCATTATGCAGTCTGGATCTATCTTCTGCTCCTGCGCGCAGTGTAACGCCATCATATATTTCATACGTATTATCATCAAAAAGCGGGGCATTGATTTTATTCATGCCATATTCTTCCCGGGTTTTAATGTTAAATGATTTTTTGGGAAAAGCCCGACTCCATACTCCTGAGATTTCGATTCCAGCATTCATATCAAGAATAAGCGTCCTGTTTTGGTCAAAATACGTCATATGCACCGGTTTTTCATAGTCCCTCCAGGTTTCAATCGTTTTACTTCCCTGATAATAAGGACTTCCCATATAATAATTAGATTTCTTGTAAGGCCAGATATCATCGGGCGCTACATCTGGACCTTTCATATACAGTCCTTCAACAGGATCAAACAATACGTCTGGATCAATGGTGATGGATATGACAGGCAATTGATAGCCTGAATGAATCAGGAATGTTTTTGTTACAATTTCACTCGGTAATTTTTTATCTTCAATGGCATAGGCTCTGACAGTGCATGTTTCATCCAGTATTAATGGTTGGGAATATTTTGAATGAACAACCACTGGCTGTGTATAGCTGTCTGGATTTGCTTTAATCAGGGTGTAAAAAATCTGGGCGGATATGGCACTCATTACCAGGGAAATCTTTGTATCATAGAATCCGGACTCCAAGCTTAAAACAGGTTGCTGCGATTGTTCAAGAAGGTTTTCATATTGATTGAAAGATCCGGGCGTTGGTAAGTTCATTGACACCCATTCATTGTTGGCATCAGTTTTTCTTCCCATGGAAACATCAGGTGTCTGTACTCCAAATTGGAAAGAATCCAGAATCGTTAAACCATCAGACCGAACTATCGCAATGGATTCACCATCTGCACTGAGTTTAATATCCATATGCAACAATCCTTGATTCAGATCTTTATCCAGCCATAACAGCAAATAGCCGCCTGGCTGGAGGGTCGTCAGCTGTTCATCAGTGTCAGGAATCTGGTACAAAGTCAAATTGTTCAGCGAGTCAGTAATAAACATCCCTGCGATATTGACAGGTTGATCTCCCGGGTTGAACAATTCCAGCCAGTCATCAAATTCGCCATTTTTATCTGCTATTGTCGAATCATTATCTGCCATAAATTCATTGATAACAATTTCTCCGGCATATATTTCAACTGAGAGAAACGTAATCATAATACATAATAAGTATTGTAATTTTTTCATTTTTCTTAAACTCCTTTGTTCTTTTTATTGTTTTTCATTCAGCGGTTGTAACTTTGTTGATAAGTAGTTTATTAAAGGCTGTGCGGATAATGCTCCGGAGCAATCCAACACTTTTATGTATGTTTCATAAATTTGATGTTGAATTTTATGCATGGTTATTTCATTTTTCAGCATACTTTCTTTTAATTTAAGTAATATTAATGGGTTCGCACCATCCATCTGTCTGAAAATATCAAATGTTTCCTGTGTTCTACTTTTTTTCTTTTGTAAAGATATTATTTCATATTGCGTGATTAGGCGGTTAATTTTTCTAGAAAAGGCATTAAAGGATTTTTGAATATCTTTTTTAACCTTAATCCAGTCACTTTTTGCTTTCAGGCTGTTTATTTTTCTACGATTTATATCTAAACGACTGGGATTGACAATTGGAATGGTCACACCAAATTCAATAGAAAAGGCTTTTTCAAATTTATTATTATTGTCCATATCATAAGCAGCCTCAAAAAAACTTAGATATGTTTTGTTTTCAGCCTGCTCCAATATGTATTTCGCACTGGCCATTTGATATTTGTACAGGTGATGTTGAATATATACATTTTTCTTTGCATACGACTCTTTCAGTTGAATTACTTTATCTTGAATCGCATAAATATCAGGCATATCTTTGATAACAAGTACTTCTTTACTTTTTGAGGGAAAAAATAATGCGATTTTTTCCTCAATGATCGCCTGATTATTCTTGACATTAATTATATCCAGTTGCAGATCTAATAAATGCTGTTCGGCTTCAATTAATTTAACAGCATCAAATTGAAGTGTTCCAACGTTTTGTTTTATAACTTCTATACGATCGTTATACACACCTATCAAAGATTTTAAGAAAATAAATTGCGTTTCTAAATAGTCATAACTGATAACGTCCATATACCTTTCTTGTAAAGAATTATTTAAAATAATATCAAGTTCTGTTTCATTGTACTTTAATGAAGCATCATAGACTTTTTTTCCCTGTGAATGCTCTCCCCAGCCATTCATTTTGAAGCGGGCTGTATATTTTTGCTGACTGTCTTCAAATTGATCAATTTGCATTCGAAACTCAACTTCATTAATATAGGGTGTGTTTGAAGAGGATTTTTTTAAAAATGCAATCTTTTCTGTTTGAAATGAATAGGTATCATCCTGGAAAGCGGTTGCAAGGTAATCACGAATTGTAATTTCAGCATGACAAATTACTGGAATTAAAATAAAAATAAATGTAATACAGAAATTGTTCATTACTCTTACTCTTACTCTTATTCTTACTCTTACTCCAAAATAATTGATCAAGAGCAAGAATAATATTGGTGAAATTTATTCGCTCAATATTTTTTCAACTTCGCGGTCAAACTATCATAATAAATTGGTATTTTCAAGTTTCAATATCATATGTGAACTCATACTTAGGAATGCTCGAAAATTAACTTCCCTATTTATCTTTAACATAGAATCGTTTGGCACGTAGAGACGTAGCATGCTACGTCTCTACAGAACAAAAACCCCGATGAACATTTTTTCAAATGGGGAACTTATTTTCAGAGCATTCCTTACTTTAATGTTCAAGTTTATTTTTACAAACAAGCGCCAGAAATTATTCCCAAGATCTTCGTGAAAATGCATCTGGAACGCTCTGCGTCACCTGTGTTTTGTAAAAAACTGGAGCATTAACTCTTTTTTTCAAGATCTGGGATGATGCCTTTACTTTTTTCATTATTAGTGATCGTAGTAATACTGATAATGAACAATAAAAACAACGTACTATCCTATAAAGTGTCCAGTAAGTTTTCGGGTATACAGAAGTTTTATCATAGATGTAACAAAAGAATTGCAATCAAGCTAAAAGGTACGATCTCGGCAATTGCAAGAACAGCGTAGGGCTAAAGCCCAACGCTGAATTGAGAAAGGACGCTAAAGCGCCCTCAATACCCAAAAGCATTATCAATTAATTGTTTGTTTATTTCAACATTGATGAAAGACATTGTATTACAAATTCAGTGCCTCTGAAAGCTGAGGGCGCTTTAGCGTCCTTTCTCAATTCAGCGTTGGGCTTTAACCCTACGCTGTTCTTGCAATTGCCGAGATCGTACATTTCTATTTGACGATTATTTTTTTTGTCATACCCGGCGAATACTTTTTTATACCCGAAAACTTATGACCGCTTACTAATATTTTTCTTGACATAATTCATTTTATGAGATATATCTTATAAAATAACAGAGGATTTCACATTTTCAGATGTGGGACAGCAAAGCTAAAGAGTTTGTGTCCATTGGTTTCAAACTCGCAAAATTTTGTGAATCTTTTAGGAAAGCTCTGAAAAAAAATATTCATTGTTTTTGATTGTACAAAAAATAAATTTATTCGTGTAGAAACGTAGCATGCTACGTTTCTACAGTACAAAAACTCCAATATGAGCATTTTGTGAAATGAAGAACTAATTTTCAAAGCTTTCCTTAATCACATAAAAATGGAGGTCAATATGTCAATAAAAATCAAAATAATGCTTCTTGTAGCATCCAGTTTGCTTTTGTGTGGTTGTTTATTATTTTCTGCTAATATTTTCATTGCAGAAAGATCAATGCAGCACATTGTTGAATCTGATCTCAGTAATATGATTCATATTGTTTCATACATGCTTGAAAAGGATAAGCATATTCAGCCGGAAAGTCTCAAAAGAATCTTTAATGAATCGATTGTCATTGGCAAAAATGGCTTTTTATTTGTCATTGACACAAAGGGGAATATGATTGTTCATCGCGAAGTTCAGGGAAAAAACTGGTCTGATAAATCGTATATCAAAGATATTATCCAAAAAAGAAATGGGTTTTTGCGATATAAATCTCCAAAAACTGGAACGTATAAAGTTGCTGCATTTACTTATTTTGCACCGAAAGACTGGATTATTGTTGGAAGTGCTTTTGAAAACGATTTTTTGGAAACTCCAAAACAAAAAATGTTTACGATATCGATTTTTGTCCTGTTACTGATAGTGATCATTATAACTGGCTTCAGCATACTGGTTGTAAATACGAGCATTATATCTCCTGTATTCAAAATGATGTGTGTTATCAAAGGATCTGTTGAATCCGCATCACCTTCAGAATTAATCGAAAGTAGCAATTCTGTCAGGCATACTGCTGACAGTCAGGTTGAAGCCATTCAAAAATCAACATCCCAACTCAATGAAGTAACTGAGCTGGCCAACAATAATGCACGACAGGCTGAAGATATCAATTCATTTTTAGCAAAATCCTTTGATGATATTTCATCGGCTGAATCCTCCATAGAAAAGGTCAATCAATCAATGGGCAATATTTCGGAATATGCCCATGAAACGCAAAAAATTATTAAAATCATTGATGAAATAGCCTTTCAAACCAACCTGCTTGCCCTGAACGCGGCAGTAGAGGCAGCGCGTGCAGGAGAAGCGGGGGCTGGTTTTGCTGTTGTTGCTGATGAAGTTAGAAATCTTGCCCTCAGATCTGCCGAGGCTGCTAAAAATACAGGAGATATCATTCAATCATCAGTGAATGAAGTTGAAATTGGCACCGAAATTGTGGATCAAACAAACGAGAAATTTCGTCAGCTCACTTCAAGTATGGATCGCATTAAGCAAACAGTGAGTCAGTTTGTACAGGCATCAATAAATCAGGCATCACGAATCAATGATGTTGAGGCATCATTTCAATCACTTGAAGAACAGGCACATAAAAATGTGTCCATTTCAGATAATACGCTGGATATTGCAAATGGGATGAAACAAAGAACTGATAATCTATCTCAAGTGGTGAGAGAATTATCATCTATTGTGGGAACGAAATAAAGGCATGAAATAATGGGGTACTCCCTTAACTTATTCGCTTAAAATCAACTTATCATCTTAATTAAGTTAATAAGTTAAGGGAATTCGCTTTCATGAATATTCTTCGCAATATATTAATTCCCATCCTTTGTAAACCAATATAATTTTTATCAATTTCGTACATCCAATGCTATTTTGAATCCGATCAGATTTTACATTTTGTCATTCTGGTCAATCAGTTTTTTGGGAAGTTTTGTTCCTTTCATGGCCTGCTGCACGAAATACAATACCATGTCCGAATTAAACAACATCGTCTGGTTATTCTGCCTTTAGGAATGCTCGAAAAATAAATTCCTCATTTACTTATGTGCCAAGAACGTGTAGGGGCGAACCTTATGTTCGCCCTCGAACTAATAACGCCTTCGTTCCTATGTACGAAGGGCGAACACAAGGTTCGCCCCTACATTGGATTTGTCAATAAGAAAATGAGGAACTTATTTTTCGAGCATTCCTTAGTTAATTCTTGCTCATTGGCAAATGAGCAAGTCGCCAGCATTAAAGTGTGTAACAAAAAGTTAGTTAGGAATTAGAAATTGGATAATGGGTGACGTTGATAGTTGGATGCGACAATATATATTGTTTCATAATAAGCAGCATCCTAAAGACATGGGAGAACGTGAAATCGAGCAATTTCTCACATCGCTTGCACTTGACCGGAATGTAGCGGCATCAACTCAGAATCAGGCATTCAATGCGATTTTGTTTCTGTATCGTGAAGTACTCAATATCGAACTCGATGAAATTGACTCATTTCGAGCTGATTTTTCCCTGCTGCAAGGTTGTCTGTCGATCCTAGATCCGGCGAAAGACGGCGACATCATGTATATGACCGTTCGGTTCAAAAAAGTGTGGCCAAATCTGTTGGACAGATCACAATAGTCAAACATGTAACACCTCATGTCTTCAGTTATCCAAACCTAAATAAAATCCAAACCTTTTTTAAATATGATTGATATTTAAGGATATTAATAAAAAATGGTTTGGATTTTTTTATTTACCTTTTTATCGACTTAACATTACAGAAATC
>Ga0272440_1000648_pt1 | contig 29172 bp, 38 predicted proteins | sample SSMMMBAug17_FD_192440 | JGI IMG/M metagenome (GOLD analysis project Ga0272440, IMG submission 192440) | Marine sediment archaeal communities from Little Sippewissett salt marsh, Falmouth, MA, United States - SSM-MMB-Aug17 | ecosystem: Environmental > Aquatic > Marine > Wetlands > Sediment ... | reverse complement strand
AAATATCTTGGAAGATAAATGAAATTCGAATATTCAATAGGGTTTTGTCGGCAAATGAAATTCCAATTGGATGGATGAACGAAGATTATTGGGATAAACTAACAGGTAAATATCTTGGAAGATAAATGAAATTCGAATATTCAATAGGGTTTTATCGGCAAATGAAATTCCAATTGGATGGATGAACGATGATTATTGGGATAAACTAACAGGTAAATATCTTGGAAGATAAATAAAATTCGAATATTCAATAGCATCATTAATAATTGATTTTCTAAGAAAAAAAATATCCATTTTGTTTTTGGTGAAGGTAATACTTGTGCATTCATATAACTTTCCTACAATAATTAAATTGCAAAATAAAATTTATTTTTATTTTTATCGGCACATTGCTTGCATTAATTCCTGTTATTTATAAAAGTATAATTAAATTAATTACTTTACAAATTAACCATCAACTGGGAGAAGAAAATGAACTTATCGCATTCAATTGATTGGTTCATTCATCCAAATCTTAAACAAGAATTAAAATCATATATTCAGGCCAGACAATTTGTACTTTTTGCGTGGTTTGGAATATTATTTTTTTTAGTTAATATTATAAAATGGTTAAGTTTTGGAGCTTTTAATCTTGCTTTAAGCATGATGTTTGTAACGATAATTGTTTGTATTATGTTATATTTTTTAAGAATAAGTGGCTCATTAACAATAACTGGAAATGGTGTTATGGCTGCTTTATCCTGGCATTTTATCTATTTATGCTATCATACTGGTGGATTTGATTCAACAGCACTGGCATGGATAATTGTTGTTCCTGTTTTTACTTCTTTATATTTCAATAATAAAGTTTCACTTATCTGGACATTTGTTATGTTGATTATAATTATTACATATTATATTTTAAAAAAAAATGGTTATGATTTTACAATAATAAAAATGACAGATGACCAAATAGTGAGAATGAATTTATCAAATTATATTGGTCCCTTATTAGGTATTTTTTTTGCAGGTTGTTTTTTTAATCAAGGCATGGAAAATGCTTTTGATGCTCAAAAAAAAGCCTTGAAAAAACAGGAACAAACTGTTGAAAGATTACAAGGAATAATAGATGAAATAAGTAAGGTATCATTATCAATAAATAATACTTCAGAAATCCTTGATTCATCATCTAAAACATTACATTCAAGATCAAAATCAATGAATGATTTATCTGAAAATGTTTCAGATGAAACAGAAAAACTGGCTATTAATATTAAAAAGATGGCAAATGCAGCTGAAAAGGTAAGCGAACAGGTATCCTCTGTAGCATCGTCCGGAGATGAACTATCAAACAATATGAGAGAAATTGGCGAAGCTACAGGTAATGTATCCTCAAATCTTACTTCTGTAGCTAACGCTGCTGAAGGTATGTCAAATTCAATCAATATTATAGCTACTGCAATTGATGAAATGTATTCATCACTAAATGAGGTTGCAAAAAATTCAGGAAGAGGTGCGCTTGTTACAAATGATGCAGCTGCTAAAGCAAATGAATCTTCAAAAATAATTAACACTCTTGGTAATGCTGCAAAAGAAATTGGTGATGTTGTTGAACTAATAAAAGGAATTGCTTCACAAACGAATCTGCTCGCTTTAAATGCAACAATTGAAGCTGCAGGTGCAGGTGAAGCAGGCAAGGGATTTACTGTTGTTGCAAATGAAGTTAAAGCTCTTGCTAGACAAACATCATCAGCAACAGAAGATATCAGAGAAAAAATTGAAGGTATGCAGACAAATACTCAAAATGCAATTAAAGCCATTGATATTATTGTTAAAGTAATTGCAGAAATAAATTCGATTATGAGTAATATTGCATCAGCAGTCGAACAACAAACAGCAACTACTAATGAAATATCAAATAGCTTTTCAGAAACTGTTTCTGCAGCTAATTCTGTTGCTAAAAATGTTAATGCCGCAGCTGACAACTCTACGCAAACATCTCGAAATATAGAAGAAGCTGCTCAATGGGGTGAGGAAGTTTCTGTGCATTTACATAAGGCTGCTCAAGCTGCTGTTGATATTGCTAAAAGTTCTTTAGAGGCATCTAAAAGAACTGATAAAGTCGCAGTTAATGTAATTAATGTCCATAAAGCAATGGATGAAATTTCAAAAGAGGCAAATACTGTAAAAAATCAGGCTGAAAGTTTATCTGCTCTTGCAATAAAACTAAAAGATATAGTAGGCTAATTATCACAAATAATAATCACATCATTTTTTAACTACTATAACCCAACTTTGATTTTTTCAATCATGTTAAGTGTAAGTCTTTGTTTGTGCATGTCAGTCCACACGAAATACGAAACAGCAAAGTTGGATTATTAAACATATTTTAAATCAATTTAGTTGATAAATCAGTAAATTTTGGTAGCTACTTAAAAAATATTATTTAAGTAGTTTTAATATTTTTGTTAATAATAAAAATAAATGGTTTACTGTCATTATTATAAAATGATATTATAATTCAATTTAGTTATTATTATAATTATTATGTTTTTCGTAAGTTGATCAAGAAATTTTAATTGAATTAAAATATAATCCATAAAAGGAGTATCAAATGGCAGATCAAATTGAAAAAGAATTTGATGAATTAATCTTTGAAAATGAATCTGAAAGTGAAACACAAGGAAATAATAAAAAATCTTGGAAGATTATGATTGTTGATGATGAAGAACAAGTTCATAGTGTAACAAAAATGGTACTTGCTGATTTTTTTTATAATGATTGTGGACTTGAGTTTATAAGTGCTTATTCATCAGAAGAAGCAAAAAAGCTTATTAGCGAAAACCCTGATATCGCTGTTATTTTACTAGATGTTGTAATGGAAACTAATGAAGCTGGTTTGGAACTTGCTAAATATATAAGAAATAATCTTAATGATAAATTTGTAAGAATAATCCTTCGAACAGGCCAGCCTGGTGAAGCTCCTGAAAGAGAAGTTATTACTTCTTATGATATTAATGATTATAAGTTAAAAACATTATTAACAGATCAATCTCTTTTCACTACTGTTGTTACTGCAATAAGATCGTATGAAGCATTAATAGAAATAGAAAATAATAGAATCCGACTAGAAAAAGCTTTAGAAGAAGCAGAAATTGCAATAAAAGCCAAAAATCAATTTTTATCGAATATGCATCATGAGCTTAAAACTCCCTTAACAGGTATTTTAGGTTTATCAAATGTTTTATTAAGAGATAAAGACTCAGAAAAAAATAAAGAATACTACATGATGATAATGAAATCCGGTCAAACTCTTCTAAAAATAATAAATAATATTTTAGAACTTGTTGGTATAGAACAGGGTAAATTCATTCTTAAAAATTCACCTTTCTTATTAAGAGATATTTTGGATGAGATTATTGATATTGTTGAAGTCCATGCTCATTTAAAAAATTTAAAAATTGAATTTATAGTAGATGATAATGTTAATGATGAATTAGTTGGAGATTCAAAAAGACTTAAACAAATCCTTATGAATATAATAGTTAACGCAATAAAATGTACAGAAAAAGGGAGTATTCATATTAATGTTAGTTTGTTAGATGATGATTTAAAAGATAAAATATTCAAAAATAAATTTCTTATAAAGGATGATTCAAGCATATATATTTTATTTGCTATTAAAGACACAGGTGTTGGAATACCAACAGAAAAACACGAAACAATTTTTAAACCTTTCCAATTAGGTGAAGATCATATAACAAAAAAATTTGGAGGTGCTGGTCTTGGACTTTCAATTGCAAAAGAAATTATTGAAAAAATGAATGGAACTATTTGGCTTGATAGTGAACCTGAAAAAGGAAGCACATTTTATTTTTCAATAAAGTTTGAAATTTTCAAAAATTAATAATATTTAAGGAGACATTTCATGTCTGAAAATAACAATATTTTTGAAGACGATGAATTAATGTTTGCAGAAGAATCAGATTCAGAGACTTCTTCTAATATAGATGGAAAATGGAAAATAATGATTGTTGATGATGAACATGAAGTTCATACTGTTACTAAAATGGTTCTTGAAGACTTCTCATTTGAAGGAAAAGGCTTTACTTATTTAAATGCTTATTCGGGAGATGAAGCATGCAAAATAATCGAACAAAATCCTGACGTTGCTTTAATTTTATTAGATGTGGTTATGGAAACAAATGATGCAGGGCTAAAAGTTGTTCAATATATTAGAGAAAATTTAAAAAATGACTTTGTAAGAATTATTTTACGCACTGGTCAACCTGGACAGGCACCTGAAAGAGAAGTTATTACAAAATATGATATTAATGATTACAAATTAAAAAGCATGATCACAGACCAATCTCTGTTTACAACTGTTACAAGTGCAATCAGAACATATAGAGATATTAGAGTTATTGAAAAAAATAGACAGGGCTTAGAGCAAATTCTTCAGGCTTCTACATCTCTTTTCAAACTTCAATCACTAAAAACTTTTGCATCAGGGGCTCTAACTCAATTAACTTCAATTCTAGGATTAGAAAATGAATCTCTTTATGTCCATACTTCAGGATTTACTGCTGTTCAAGAAAATAATGAACTACAAATAATTGCAGCAACTGGTAAATTTAAAGATTATATTAATAAACCAGTTAAAGAAGTCGTTTCCGATGACATAATGGAACTTTTTCATCATGCAGTTAAAATGAAAGAAAGCATTATTACAGATAATCATTATATTGGTTTTTTTCATACACAATCAGGATCACAAAATTTCATTTATTTAGGTGGTTATAATCAAAGATTAACTGATATTGATAAAAGTATGATTAAACTTTTTTCGTCAAATGTATCAATAGCATTAGACAATATACAATTAAATCAAGAAGTTGTTGATACACAAAAAGAAGTTGTTTTTACATTAGGTGAAGTTGTTGAAACACGTTCTAAAGAAACTGCAAATCACGTTAGAAGAGTTGCTGAGTATTCAAAACTATTAAGTTTAATGATTGGACAGAGTGAAGAATCATCAGAATTACTTAGACTCGCTTCACCAATGCATGATGTTGGCAAAATAGGAATACCAGATACAATTTTAAATAAACCAGGAAAACTAACTGCTCCTGAATTCGAAGTTATAAAAACTCATACTTTAATAGGTTATGATATATTAAAGCATTCTGATAGAGATATAATGAAAGCTGCTGCTTTAATAGCACTTCAGCATCATGAACGTTGGGATGGTAATGGATATCCACAACAATTGAAAGGCGAACATATACATATTCATGGTAGAATTACAGGTCTTGTTGATGTTTTTGATGCTTTGAGTTCTAAAAGAGTATATAAACCAGCATGGAAAATGGATGAAATTTTAAAGCTTGTTAGAAATGAAAGAGGAAAGCATTTTGATCCAAAATTAGTTGACCTCTTTTTAAAAAATATAGATCAGTTTATTGCTATCAGGAAAAAATATCCTGATGAAGAATATTAAAAAATTTGTAGATAAATAGGAGAAAAAAATGACAGAGAATAAAGAAAATGTTTTTATTAAACTTGCAAAAGTATTAGATACTTTACCGAATGGATATCCTTCTACAGAAAGTGGAGTTGAGATTAAATTGTTAAAAAAAATATTTACGCCAGAAGAAGCTGATCTTTTTTGTGATTTAAGATTAACTTTTGAAACTCCGCAGCAAATTGCTGAACGTACAGGACGCCCTTTAGAAGGTTTATCAGAAATGCTTAATTCAATGTGGAGAAATGGTCAATTATTTGGGGTAGATTTTGGTGAAGTTCAAGTATATAAGATGTTACCCTGGGTTTTTGGAATATATGAATTTCAAATCAATCGTATGGATAGAGAATTTGCCCAATTATGTGAAGAATATAATCCAATCTTTGGCAAACAGTTTTTTTCAAATAAGCCTCAACTTATGCAAGTTATTCCAATTGAAAAAGAAATTAGTAACAATCAAGAGGCATTAGCATATGAACAGGTTTCAAATATTATTGAAAATGGAAAATCTTTTGCTGTAAATGATTGTATTTGTAAAAAAGAAAAAAAAATACTTGATCAACCTTGTGATAAGCCAATAGAAGTTTGTATGGCAATAGCTCCAGCTCCAGGTGTTTTTGAAGGAAATCACCCATGGGGTGGAAGAGTAATAACTAAACAAGAAGCCTATGAAATATTAAAAAAAGCTGAAGATGCTGCACTGGTTCATATGACAAGTAATATTCAAAATGGACAATTTTATATTTGTAACTGTTGCGGATGCTGCTGCGGTGTATTAAGATCAATAAATGAACTTGGAGTCTCTAATGCAGTAAACTCAAATTATTATGCTGTTATTGACGAAAATTTGTGCGAAAATTGTGGTTTATGTGCTGATGAACGATGTCAGATTAATGCAATTGTTCCTGAAGATAATTCTTATAAGATTTTAAAAGACAAATGTATCGGCTGTGGTTTATGTGTTACTACCTGTCCAACTGAAGCAATAAAACTTGTGCGTAAACAAGATGAGCAATATATCACCCCTCCTTTGGACGAAAACGAATGGTTTAAACAACGAGGAAAAGCTCGTGGAATAGATTATTCAGTTTATGAATAATAAATTAATAGATGAGGAAATTTGGTATCTTCTCCATATTTCATTGTAGAATTAACTATTTAAAATTTTCAGGTATTATTTTATGCCCCGAAGGAGCTTAATTGTAAAGTAATCATAAGCTACCTTTTTTGTGGAATATTCTTTTTTACTCATTTAATATGATTGTAATAAAATTTTTAAACATTAAATAAGTGTTAGTGTTTGTGAAGAGATTACAACTATTCTAATGAAACAGTTTATCTATGATAGATTTCCAGAAAAATTTGATCATGAAAGAAGGGGTATTATTTGGAAAAAATTTATTACCCATAAACTTTGGCCAAAAAAGAAATACAATATTTAAAAAAGTTCGCTCCTAATTAAAAAATGAAGTCCATCATCCTGTAAATCCCAATCAGTTGGATCCTCAACCTTCCTTAAACCATAACCATAATATATTTCAGCATATATTTTGTTAGTCATTGACCATCTTGCACCTAATCCAATACTATAAAGTTCAGAAATATCTGGATCCTCCGAAGAGGTGTTACCGCCTTTTCCAAAATCAATAAAAGGTGCCAGATATAGGATTCCATCATTTGGATTGTCTGAAAATGCAGGAATATTTAATTGAAAAACAGGTATCCGCAATTCAACTGAACTTATTATTCCATTATCAGTTGTTAATTGATTTTCTCTATATCCCCTAACAGTAGAAGCCCCACCTATAGCAAATTTTTCCATTGATAATAGTGGACTGTCAGAAAGTCTCATATCTAATTTAAAGACAAATTGACTATTTATCTGTTCAATTCTTCTTATCCATTGAAATTGTAAAAGTAAAGTTGAAAAATTGCTATCCGGCTGTACAGGATAACGATTATTGATTTCACTATTATTTGTTATAGGAAAAACTTCTTCTTTTGTGCTTGAATCAAATGCATCAAGTCCAATACTTAACATTGATCTAAAAGCAATAACTTGATTTAAACTTCTATCTAACCATTCTTGAGTAAATCGAAGTGCTGTTACTCTACTTTTTCCTTCATCATTTACACCTGATGTAAAAGGAATTCCTATATCATTAAAAATCTGTGTTTCACTTTTTCTTTTTTCAAGTTTAACTCCCATTGCAAATTCTTGTGATACTGTTTTATAAAAAAAATGGTGAAAATTACAACCTAAACTTAAAGTGTTTCCCTCAATTCCTATTTCTTCAAATGTTTCAGCAACTACAACTGAATCAGCTCGATCAATTTCTAAGCCAATAGTTGACCCCCATCTATTTACTGGTAATTTATATTCAACAGAAAAATCATCTAAGCCCTCAGTTAAACCATATTGAAAATTAAAAGAATCACCCCATCCACTGATATTTAGATGTTCTATTTCTGCATTTCCACGATATGATCCTATGCTTGGTGAATTATGGTTGCTAAATTCAAAATTTAGATTATAAGGTCTTGCTTCATCAATGCGTACTTTTAATTCAGCTTCACCAAGTTCCAGACCAGGTCCTAAATTTGCATTAATATTATCTACAAGAGGATCTTGTTTAATAATTTTTAATCTTTCCTGAAGTGTATTTATATTTAATGGATCTTTCCCATCATTAGTTGCAATAGCCAATCTATTTAAAATATAATTGTCAGTTAGCCAATTATTTCCAGTTACTTCAGTTTTTACAAGTTTACCCTCAATTATTTTAATTTCGACTGTATCATCTATAAGTTTTTGATCTGGAATGATTGCACCTGAGTTTATATAACCATTTAAAATATAAAATTTTGTTATTCTTTGTTTAACTTCTTGTAATTCCTCAGATGTAATAGTCCTATTTTCAAATGGTTCTGTTAATTTTTTTAATTCCTTATCTGAAAAAACAGTATTTCCTTTTAGTTTAAATTTTTTGATAAAAACTTTTTCAGATGATGATAAAGAATCTTCTTCTTCTTCAAGGGGAGGTAATGAATAATATGAATCAATCTCTTTGTTACTATCTTGCTTTAATGGTTGTTTTTCTTCAAATTTTGGATGAGAATGTTCTCGTTGAAAAGTGCTGTGATTTAAACTATTTATAGTTTCATCTGCATATCCAATTTTTATAATTACTAATGTGGCAATTATATAAATTAATAATTTTATTAAATTTATCTTTTTCAAAATCAAATCTCCCTGGTTTTAAAGAGGTTTTATGATGGGCGTAACAAAGGATGGGGAAGGTAATGAAATGCTGTTGAATTAATTAATTGGAGTCCCAAATCTTTAGATTTGGGCGTTCATAATACAATTTAATATAAACAAGCTTACTTCTTTGTGATTATTTTACTCCCAAATCTAAAGATTTGGACTCCATTTCTATTGTCCCCCATCCTTAGGATACGTCCTTTTATGATAACCTTAGTCTTTATTAATTATTAATAACAAATAAAAAAAATTAAAACAAAAAGATATTTAATGCTTCATATTTATTTTATAATAATAAATCTATTAATTTAAATATCATCAGAATCTTAATTAATATCATCAGAAAAATTTAAGGTCAATATAAAATTTTATTATTAAAAGTAATAAATAAAAATATTTAAGAAAAAAGGTAATTAACGCAATGGTTAAAACAAAAGATTGTTTTTTGTAAGGCGAACATTGGATATCGAGACCATCAACTTTGATTTTTCCAATTATCTTAAGTGTAAGTCTGTGCTTGTTCATGTCAATCTGAAAAAACACAGTTGGACGATAATATACAAAATTAAGCAATGTTCGTTGTATTTAGCTAAGAGGTTTAGGTTAAACATGACTTTCTCGTAAAAAGTCATTTTTATATAAAAATTGGTATTAATAATTTAAAAATGTTACACAGTAAAAAAAACTTATTATCTGACTTTTTTACGAGACTATTAAACATTATTATGGATTGAATATATGGTTTTTTTCATTGTTTAGAAGTGCATAAATTAATTATAAAATTGTTAACTGAAATGTATATTAAAATGGTTTTTGAATTAGATAATAAAAATTTATATTTGATCTTTGTATTTTGATTTGTCGAAACTTCTAATAGTAAGTTATTATCGTTCAGCTTTGGTTTTTCCAATTATTCTTAAGTGTAAGTTTGTGTTTGTCCGTGTCAGTCCGAAAAACCAAAGTTGGACGATAATATTTATTTTCATTAATAAAAACGACAAACCGAAATATGATGGTCATTATATACTTTTAATTTTGTCCATGGCATAAAAAAGTATAAGATATTCAGTATTAACTAATTATTACTCATTTGTTTCTTCTTTAACACTATCAATTTTTTCGTCATTTTTGGTTTTTTTATCATTAGTTATTAAAGGAGTAACTAATTCTATGTATGAAATAGGAGACTGATCTCCAGGCCGTCTACCAATTTTTATTATTCTTGTATATCCGCCTGCAATTTTACCAAAACGTTCGTCTGCATCTTCAAAAAGTTTATGTACAATATTTTTTTCTCTAACTATAGCTAAAGCCTGTCTTCGAGAATGTAAATCTCCTTTTTTAGCTAATGTAACAATATGGTCTGCCCACTTTCTTAATTCTTTTGCTTTTTTGTCAGTGGTTTTTATTCTATTATGCTTTAATAGTGAAGTAACCATATTTCGAAACATGGCTTTACGATGGCTTGTTGTTTTATTAAATCGAGAAACAGCTCTTCTATGTCTCATATTCGACTACCTCCGTCGATTCTTCATCTGAAGGTGGAGTAAATCCATCAAGCTTCATTCCTAATGAAAGTCCCATTTCAGATAAAACTTCTTTAATTTCATTTAATGATTTTCTTCCAAAATTTTTGGTTTTTAGCATTTCAGCTTCTGTTTTTTGAACTAATTGATATATCTTTATTATATTAGCATTTTTAAGGCAGTTAGCACTTCTTACAGATAATTCAAGTTCATCAACACTTCTATATAAATTTTCGTTAAATTTTGGAGCTTGCGGTTCTTGCGGTATTTCTTGCGGCTCTGGTTCTAATGACTCATCAAAATTGATAAATAAGGAAATTTGCTCCTTAATAATTTTTGCTGCATAAGCTACTGCATCCTCAGGATAAATACTACCATCTGTCCATATTTCAAGTGTCAATTTATCATAATCAGTTTTTTGTCCAACTCGAGCATTCCCTACTACGTAAGTTACTCTTTTGACAGGAGAAAAAATTGCATCTACAGGAATTGTTCCTAATGGTGCATTTTCATCTTTATTAGACTCTGAAAGCGAATATCCTTTACCTACTTTTGCAGTTAAAGTCATTTCAAGCTTTGCGCCTTCAGTTAAAGTTGCAATATACTGATCTTTATTTAAAATTTCTACTGTTCCATCATTACTAATAATATTGGCAGCAGTAATAATTTGTTCACCTTCTGCACTTATTGATAAATATCTTGGTCCTTTATCATTCATTCGAATGCGAACACTTTTGAGATTAAGAATAATTTCTGATATATCTTCTCTCACTCCTTCAATTACTGTAAATTCATGCATTACAGATTCGAATTTTACTGAGGTTATTGCTGCACCGTGTAGTGAAGATAGGATAATTCTTCTTAATGTATTACCTAATGTTATGCCAAAACCTCTTTCAAGTGGTTCACAGACAAATTTTCCATAATTTTGAGTAGTTGTTACCTGAACTTTTTCGGGTTTAATTAGTTCCCTCCAGTTCATGTACATTACTTCATTAGACGACATAATTTTCTCCAATATTATAAATAAATTGGTGAGCAGGATTTACATTTTTTAATAATTATTTAGAGTAAAGTTCAACAATTAATTGTTCTTGCATAGGCATAGTTAAATCATCTCTTTCTGGATATGACTTAATTAAACCTTTATAATTTTCTTTATCAATATCAAGCCATTGAGGTACACCTCGTCTAACAACAGTATCAAGTGCTTCATTAATAACCTTTACTTTTTTACTATTTTCTTTTAGCTCAACAGTATCACCTTTTTTTACAAGAAATGAAGCAATATTAACTTTTTTTCCATTAACTAAAATATGGTTATGTCTAACTAATTGTCTGGCTTGTGGTCTAGAACTTGCAAATCCTAGCCTAAAAACTATGTTATCGATTCTCCTTTCTAATAATACAAGGAGATTAGTACCTGTTATACCTTTCATTCTATCAGCTTTTTTAAAGAACAATTTAAATTGTTTTTCAGATAGACCATACATTCTTTTTACTTTTTGCTTTTCTCTTAATTGAATACCATAATCAGAGTATTTACCACGTTTTTGACCATGCTGACCAGGAGCATAGCTTCTTCTGTCAAAAGCACATTTATCAGAATAGCATCTATCACCTTTTAGCATAAGCTTTAAATTTTCTCTTCGGCAAATTCTACATGCCGATCCTGTATATCTTGCCAAAATTTTCCTCCATCAAACTCTTCGTCTTTTAGGTGGGCGGCAACCATTATGAGGTACCGGGGTTACATCTCTAATTAACATTATATTTAGACCTGCTGAGTGTAATGCTCTAAGTGCTGATTCTCGACCAGCCCCAGGCCCTTTAACATAAACTTCTACATTTTTCATTCCATGTTCCATTGCTTTTTTTGTAGCTTCTTGTGCTGCAAGCTGTGCTGCAAATGGTGTACTTTTTCTCGATCCTTTAAAACCCTGTGTGCCTGCACTTGACCACGCAACTACATTTCCATTCATGTCACTTATAGATACAATAGTATTATTAAAAGTTGATTGTATATGAACTTCACCATTTAAAATATTCTTTTTTTCTTTTTTCTTTGTGCGGGTTTTAGCTCTTTTTGCCATTTAATAATTTCCCTTTTCAATACATAATTATTTGTATATTTTATTTATTTAATAATGAGTTGAGTTATGTTATTAGCCCTTTGCTTTTTTCTTCTTTTTAACAGCTGTTCTTCTAGGACCTTTTCTTGTTCTTGCATTAGTGCAGGTTCTTTGCCCACGAACTGGTAAAGATTTTCTGTGACGTAAACCACGATAACAACCAAGATCCATTAATCTTTTAATATTCATAGCAATTTCTGATCTTAACTCACCCTCAACCTTGTACTTTCCCTGAATTAATTTTTGGATATTATTAATATCAGATGATGTTAGATCATCTGTTTTAATATTATAGTTAATCTCTAGTTCATCTAAAATTTGTTTTGATATTGTTCGACCAATACCATAAATATAAGTTAATCCTATTTCTATTCGCTTACCTCTTGGTAAATCTACACCTGCTATACGTGCCAAAACGCCTCCTCTAACCTTGCCTTTGTTTATGTCTTTTATTAATGCAAATAACTCTAACTATACCTTTTCTTCGAATTATTTTGCATTTATTACATATTTTTTTTACTGAAGCTCTGACTTTCATTTTATAACTCCATATTTACTGTTATTCAAATAAATAATTATTATTTAGCTCTATAAGTAATACGACCTCTTGACAAGTCATAAGGGGAAAGTTCAACAGTTACATTATCACCAGGAAGAATTTTTATAAAGTGCATTCTCATTTTTCCAGAAATATGAGCTAAAATCTGATGTTTATTTTCTAATTCAACTTTAAACATAGCATTAGGTAGTGTTTCTACTACAGTGCCCTGAACTTTAATGGCTTCTTCTTTTGCCATAATTTATTTCCTTTATAATAATTCTTTATTTGAAAAAAAATCTTTAAATTTTTACCTTCGTCCTCTAAGTCTGGATCCGCTGCGTTTTAAAAAACCTTCATAATGACGAGGTAACATATGTGATTCCATTTGAGCCATTGTATCTATTGCAACACCTACTACAATTAATAATGCAGTACCACCAAAATAAAATGGTACATTAAACCTTGCAATTAATATTGATGGTAATACACAAACAACTGAAACGTAAATTGCTCCACCTAAAGTAATTCGTGTTAGGACTTTATCAATATATTCAGATGTTCGTTTACCAGGTCTAATCCCTGGAATATAACCACCATATTTTTTCATATTGTCTGCAACATCAACCGGGTTAAAAGTTACTGCAGTATAAAAATAACAAAAGAAAAATATAAATGCTACATAAAGCAAATTATATATCAGACCTCCTGGTGACATTGCATTTGCTATTGATTGCATCCATGGGACATTAATAAAACTTGCTATAGTTGCAGGAAACATTATTATCGATGACGCAAAAATTGGAGGTATAACTCCTGATGTATTTATTTTTAAAGGCAAATGGGTGCTTTGTCCACCATACATTTTTCTTCCAACTACTCTTTTTGGATATTGAACTGGTATTCGCCGCTGTCCCTGTTCAATAAATATTATAACTCCTACGACTAACACCATCATTGCTGTTATTAATAAAACAATAAATATTCCCATTTCACCAGTTGATAATAATCTATATGTTTTCCCTATTGCAGTTGGAACTCTTGCAACAATTCCTGCAAATATAATTAATGATATACCATTACCTATTCCTCTTTCAGTTATTTGTTCACCTAACCACATAATAAATGCTGTGCCTGAAGTCAACGTGATCACTGTCATAAGTCTAAATGACCAACCAGGGTCTAAAACTACAGAAACCCCACCTGGCCCTGTCATACGTTCAAGTCCAACACTTATGCCAAAACCCTGAATAATACTAAGGATAACTGTGCCATATCTGGTATATTGTGTAATTTTTTTTCTTCCTTGTTCACCTTCTTTGGATAATTTTTCTAAATGAGGAATAACAACAGTTAATAACTGAATAATTATAGAAGCGCTGATATAAGGCATAATACCTAAAGCAAATACTGATAATCTTTCTAAAGCACCACCTGAAAACATATCAAATAGACCTAATAAAGTGCCTTTTGCTCGTGCAAAAAATTCCGCTAACGCTACATGATCAATTCCTGGCGTTGGTACATGAACACCAATTCTATAAACTGCAATTAGAGCAAGAGTAAATATTATTCTTTTTTTTAGCTCAGGTATTTTAAATGCATTTTGAAAACCGCCTCCGATCATCAGATGACCTCTACTTTTCCGCCAGCTGCCTCAATTTTAGCTTTTGCAGATTGGCTTACCTTATTTACTTTTATATTTATTGGAAAATCAATATTTCCATTACCTAATAATTTTATTTTAATATTTTTTCCTTTTATAATTTTTTTATCTAACAAGAATTTGATATCTATTTGATCTTCATATGATTTAAATCTTTTAAGATCATTAACATTTATTATTGAATATTTTTTTTGAAATATATTAGTAAATCCTCTTTTTGGTAATCGTCTTTGTAAAGGCATTTGCCCACCTTCAAAGCCTAATCTAACTTTGCCGCCTGATCTACTTTTCTGACCTTTACTACCTTTTCCTGAAGTTTTACCATGTCCTGATCCAACGCCTCTGCCAAGTCGTTTTCTATTTTTAACTGAACCCTTTGGTGGAGATAATTCATGTAATTTCATAATTATATAATCTCCTCTACTTTTAACATATGTGATACTTTTTGAATCATTCCTCTAATTGAAGGGGTATCTTGTAATATTTTAGATTTATTTAACCTTTTTAAACCTAATCCTTTAATTACTGCTCTATGTTTTTGAGGATGACCAATTACGCTCCGTTTTAATGTAACTTTAATATTTTTTGCCATTATGAATACACCTATATCTTAATTAAATATCTTCTATTTTTTTACCACGTTTGTTAGCAACATGTTCTTTGCTTTTCATTTGTTGCAAGCCGCTAATAGTTGCTTTAACAACATTATGAGGATTATGTGAACCAATACATTTTGTTAAGATATTCTGAACTCCAACTGATTCAAGAACAGCTCTTACTGCTCCACCTGCTATTACACCAGTACCTTTAGATGCGGGTTTTAGTAAAACTCTACTTGCACAATATCTGCCAACAGTTTCAAAAGGAATTGTTTGATTTTGTACCAATGGAATTTTTACCATATTCTTTTTTGCATTTTCAACACCTTTACGTATAGCTTCAGGGACTTCACCAGCTTTGCCCAAACCAGAACCAACTTTACCTTCTCCATCTCCAACAACTACAACTGCACTAAAGCTAAAACGTCTACCTCCTTTTACTACCTTAGCTACTCTATTAATATGAACTACTTTTTCAATAAATTGTAATTCATCGGATTCCTGTTTAATATTTTCAGTAGATTTTTTCAACAATTCCTCCCATTAAATAAAAATTTAAAATTTTAACCCTGCTTCTCTGGCACCGCTTGAAACAGCTTTAACTCTTCCATGATATAAATAGCCATTTCTATCAAATACTATTTTTTTTATACCTTTTTCAAGTGCCTTCTGTCCTACTAATTTACCAATAAACATAGCTTCATCTAATTTAGAATCAAATTTCTGCGTATTTTTTACAGATTTATCAATACTTGAAGCTGAAGTTATTGTATTTCCAATACTGTCATCAATTATCTGAGCATATATATGTTTTGCACTTCTAAAAACTGTAAGTCTTGGTTTTTCACTTGTTCCACTAATTTTTTTTCTTACTCTTCGTTTACGTTTTAATCTAGCTAATTTTTTTATATCCAAGATATCCTCCAAATTTCATTTTTAATTACTTAGATCCAGTTTTACCGGCTTTTCTTTGAATATTTTCTTCTGCATATTTTACGCCCTTACCTTTATAAGGTTCAGGTGGACGTAATTTTCTTATATTTGCAGATGTTAAACCTAATAATTCATTATCTATAGATTTTAATGTAATATTATTTTTTTTATCAACAGTTGCTGTTATTCCAGATGGTAATTTAAAATCAATAGGATGAGAATATCCAAGAAATAATTTAAGAATATCTCCACTTATATCAGCTCTATAACCAATTCCATTTATTTCAAGTACTCTCTCATATCCCTTTGAAACACCTGTTACCATATTATTTATTAGACTTCTATATAAACCCTGGTAAGATGTTGATCTGGAATTATTATTTCTATAAATAACCTTTATTTCATTATTATCTATTTTAAGGTCAATATCTGGATGGATATTCTTAGATAATTTACCCAAAGGGCCTTCAACATTAATAGTCATATCATTGAAAGTTACTTTTGTTTTTTCAGGTATTTGTACAGGCTTTTTTCCAACTCGAGACATTGTTAGCTCCTTATTTTGTTATTTTACCAGACATGACAAATTAGCTCGCCGCCAACATTAGAATTTTTAGCTAATTTATCAGTCATTATGCCTTTAGAAGTCGATAATATAGCAATTCCTAATCCATTTAAGACCGATTTTATATCATTTGATTTAACATAAATTCGTCTTCCTGGCTTACTTATTCTTTTAATTCCATAAATAACATTTTGCTGATTTATATATTTTAAATAAACTCTTAGAATACCTTGTTTATTATCTTTAACAATTTTATAATGCTTAATATAACCTTCATTTTTTAAGATTTTAGCAATTTCAGATTTTATTTTTGAAAGTGGAATGTCAACTTTACTAAATTTTGCAATGCCAGCATTTCTTATTCTAGTTAGCATATCTGCTATTGGATCTGTCATGCCCATAAATAACACCTCTATTATTTATTTATGTTTTATATTTTACCAGCTGGATTTAAATACACCAGGTAATATGCCATGAGAAGCTAATGTTCTAAAACAGATTCTGCATATACCAAATTTACGCATAAAACCCCTTGGTCTACCACAAATTGGACATCTATTATATGCCCTTACATTGAATTTTGGCTTTTTTTTTACCTTCATTTGCAATGATTTTTTTGCCAAACCTGATACCTCGCTATATTTTCAGTTTATAATTCAAGTATATATAAAATTTACTGCCTGAAAGGCATACCCATTAATTTTAGCATTTCTCTTGCTTCAGAGTCACGAGACGTTGTTGTTACTATAGTTATATTCAATCCTCGGATTTTATCAATTTTATCATAATCAATTTCCGGAAATATAATTTGTTCTTTTATTCCTAAAGAATAATTACCATTACCATCAAATGATTTAGGTGAAATTCCTCTAAAGTCTCTAACTCTTGGTAAAGCAATGTTGATTAATTTATCTAAGAAATCAAACATTCTACTTTTTCTCAGTGTCACCATACAACCTATTGGCATTCCAGTTCGAAGTTTAAATGCTGCTATTGATTTTTTTGCTCGAGTTACAACTGGTTTTTGGCCTGTTATCAGTTTTAATTCTTCTTGAGCAGCATCTAAGAGTTTTATATTTTGTATTGCTTCACCAATTCCAATATTTACAACTATCTTTACCAGTTGTGGAACTTGCATATCATTTTTATAATTGAACTTTTCTTTTAGTTTTGGTTTTATTGAATTTATATATTCTTCTTTTAATTTTGACATTAGTTTCCTCAAATAAGCAAATTAAGTATCAATTATTTCATTACATTTTTTACATGTTCGTACTTTTTTACCATCATCTAATATAGTCATTTTAATTCTCGTTGGTTTAATACACTTTGAGCATATTAACATCAGATTTGACCAATGAATAGGAGCTTCTTTTTCAACTATTCCACCCTGTCTATTTTGCTGAGTTTGCTTGGTATGTCGTTTAATCATATTAACATTTTCCACAATAGCTCTATCTTTTTTTTGAACTATTTTTAAAACCTTACCAACTTTACCTCTATCCTTACCAGTCAAAACTTTTACTTTATCATCTTTTTTAATATGACATTTCTTATGACTGATTTTTTTACCTTTTTTACTTTTAATTTTTTTAAGCATTGAATATTCTCCAGTTCCAGCACAGAATTTATATAACTTCTGGCGCAAGTGAAATTATTTTCATATAACCCTTTGCCCTTAATTCTCTTGCAACAGGGCCAAAAATTCTTGTACCAATAGGTTCTCCACTTGCATTAATTAAAACAGCTGAATTATCATCAAATTTTATATATGAACCATCTAATCTTCTAATTTCCTTTTTAGTTCTAACTACAACAGCTTTTAAAACATCACCTTTTTTTACTTTTGAATTAGGAATTGCTTCTTTTACAGATACAACAATAATATCTCCAATTCTTGCATATCGTCTTCTTGATCCACCTAGAACTTTTATACAATAAAGAATTTTTGCACCAGAGTTATCCGCAGCATTTAATCTTGTTTCTGTTTGAATCATTGTTAAGCCTCTTATAATTAATCATATATCTTATAATCCCATTCAGTAACCTGATAATTTTTTATAAGTTTAAAAAAATATATTGTAAAAAAAAATTAAGGAGTTACTTAAATTGATTATAATATATTTAAATTTATACAATTTCTATAGTTATATTTATACCGCTTTTTTAACGATATTGCTCATTCTCCATCTTTTTGTCTTACTCAAAGGTCTTGATTCAGTAATTTGGACAGTATCACCTATTGAACATTCATTTTTTTCATCATGAGCTTTAAATCGTGATCTTCTTTTTATATACTTTTTATATAATGGATGCTTAATTAATCTCTCTACCACAACTACAATAGTTTTATCCATTTTATTGCTAACAACAATTCCTATCAATTTCCGTCTCATTCCACGTTGTTTCATATATTATCTCCCTGTTTTCTTTCATTTATAATTGTCATTATTCTTGCAATATCTTTTTTTACCTCTTTTGTTCTTGAAGTATTTTCTAATTGGTTAGTTGCAAGTTGAAAGCGAAGGTTAAATTGAGTTTGCCTCATTTCATCCAATTTTTGTTTTAATTCATCTTGACTCATACTGCGCATTTCTGACGCTTTCATTTAAAATCTCCTAGTTTTAAATTTCAACAAATTTTGTTTTAACAGGAAGTTTATGAGCTGCCAACCTAAATGCTTCTTCAGCTAATTCAGACGACACACCACTCATTTCATAAAGAATTCTACCTGGTCTGATTACACACTCCCAACCTTCAGGTGCACCTTTACCTTTACCCATTCTGACTTCAGCAGGTTTTTTTGTAAAAGGTTTGTCCGGGAATATTCTTATCCAAATTTTACCGCCTCTTTTTACATGTCTGGTCATTGCAATTCTTGCTGCTTCAATTTGTTTTGCTGTTATTTTCCCGCATTCAACAGCCTGTAAACCAAATTCACCAAATGATAGCTGGCTACCTCTATACGCAAGTCCTCTCATTCTGCCTCTTTGAACTTTTCTATGTTTTACCTTTTTTGGGCTGAGCATTTTAACTCCTGAAAATTAATTTTTACTTATAAATAATTATTTTTTAGTTATTTTTTTACTCTTGATCTTCTTTTTTTAAAACTTCGCCTTTGAATATAAAGACTTTAACTCCAATTAAACCATATGTTGTTTTTGCTTCTATAAAGCCATAATCAACATCTGCTCGAAGAGTATGCAAAGGAACTCGTCCTTCTCTATACCATTCTGTTCTTGCCATTTCTGCACCGCCTAATCTACCAGAGCATATAATTTTTATGCCATTAGCACCAAATCGCATAGCAGAGCTAACACATCGTTTCATAGCTCGTCTAAATGCAACACGTCTTTCTATTTGTAAAGCTACGTTTTCTGCAACCAATTGAGCATTAATTTCAGGTTTTCTCACCTCTTGAATATCAATAAATACTTCAATAGGAACAATCTTTTCAATTTCTTTTTTTAGATGATCAATTTCTTTACCTTGTTTTCCTATAACTATGCCTGGTCTTGCAGTATATATTCTTAACCTTACTTTTTTTGCTGATCTTTCAATTTCAACTTTAGATATCCCTGCATGATACAATTTACTTTTAACAAATTTTCTTATTTTGTAATCTTCATAAATAAAATTAGAATATTTCTTCTCAGCAAACCAACGTGAATCCCACGTTTTAACTATACCTAATCTCAAACCTATTGGATTTACTTTCTGACCCAAGTATTTTCCTCCTTTTATTCAATATCTGTTGATAATACAACAGTTATATGACTGGTTCTTTTTAATATTCTTGTACCTCTGCCACGAGCTCTTGCTCTAAATCTTTTTAATGCTGGTCCTTGATCAACAAAAATATTTTTTATTACTAAATTATCAACATCAATACTGTCATCTTTCTGAGTTGCGTTTGCTACTGCTGATCTTATTAACTTGCCAACAATAGCAGCTGATTTTTGTGGCATAAATTTAAGTATATTTAAAACTTGTTCAACATTATTACCTTTAATACTTTTAAGTAGTTTTCTTACTTTCAGCGGTGATATTCTTATATATCTAATTACTGCTCTTGATTCCATAATAGCCTCTTGTTATTATTATATGAAATAACTCGATAATTATTATTTCTTTTTTAATCGAGTTTTTTTATCTCCTGCATGCCCATAAAAAGTTCTGGTTGGAGAAAATTCACCTAATTTATGACCTACCATATTTTCCGAAATAAAAACTGGGATAAATTTTTTTCCATTATGAACTGCCAGTGTAATACCTACCATTTCAGGTATTATTGTAGATCTTCTTGACCATGTTTTAATAATCTTATTACTGCGGGAAGATTGAGCAGTATTAACTTTTTTCATTAGTTTCTCATCTATAAATGGACCTTTTTTTAATGAGCGAGGCATGATTTCTCCTTAAATAATAATACCTTTATTTTGTTCTTCTCTTAAGGATATATTTATCACTATTTTTGTTTTTTCGAGTTCTATATCCTTTGGTTGGCACTCCCCAAGGTGTACATGGATGGCGTCCACCAGAAGACCTGCCCTCTCCTCCACCCATTGGATGATCAACAGGATTCATTGCAACACCTCTAACTTTTGGTCTTTTACCTAACCAGGCATTTCTTCCTGCTTTACCCAGAGATATATTTTCATGTTCAATATTACCAATTTGTCCAATACTTGCTTTGCATTTATTTAGAAACATTCTAACTTCGCCAGAAGGTAATTTAATTTGAACATAATTTCCTTCTTTTGCAATTAGTTGAGCAAATCCCCCTGCACTCCTTACTATCTGCCCGCCTTTACCAACTTTCATCTCAATATTATGAATATGTGTTCCTAATGGTATATGACTTAAAGGTAAACAATTTCCCGGTTTTATGTCTGCTTCAGTACCAGACATAACAGTGTCCCCAACAGATAGTTTAAGAGGTGCGATAATATATCTTTTTTCTCCATCTAAATAATGAAGAAGTGCAATTCTTGAAGATCTATTAGGATCATATTCTATTGTAGCTACCTTTGCTGGGATACCTTCTTTATCTCTTTTAAAATCTATTATTCTATATTTCTTCTTTTGTCCGCCACCCCTATGCCTTGCAGTTACTCTACCTGAAGCATTTCTTCCACCAGTTTTTTTTAATTTTTTTAAAAGACTTTTTTCTGGTTTTGTTTCAGTAATATCTTCAAAGCTTGAATAGACTTGAAATCTTCTTCCTGGTGACGTTGGTTTTACTCTTTTTACTGCCATAAAAACTCCGATTATACTCCTTCAAAAAATTCTATTCGATCTCCTGGTAACAATTTTACTATTGCTTTTTTCCAGTCTTTTCTTTTACCCACAATTCTGCCTCTACGTTTAATTTTTCCACTAATATTCATAGTTTTAACTGATTTTACCCGAACTTTAAAAAAATTTTCAACAGCACTTCTTATCTGTATTCTGTTTGCCCTTTTATCAACTTCAAATGAATATTGATTATTGGACTCTTTTTGAATTGTTGATTTTTCAGTAACAATTGGGTTTATTATTATTCCATAGAAATTCATTTTTAACCTCTGTAAAAAAAATCTTGAAGCATTTAGATTGATTTTTAATTATAACTATTTTTTACTAAGCTTCAAGTCTTTGATTAATTTTTTCAATAGCTTTTTCAAGAATTATAAGTTTGTTATATTTTAAAATATCGTAAACATTTAAACCTTCACTTCTCAAGACTTTGATTTTTTTTAGATTTCGAGAAGCTAATTCTAAATTTCTATTATAATCATTAGTAATAATTAAAAAAGAATCAGAATTATTATCAATATTATTTATAATTTCAATGAATAATTTAGTTTTTAAAGATTCAAGATCAAAATTATTTAAAATAATTAAACTCTTTTCTAAATATTTGCTAGTTAATGCAATTTTCAATGCTTGTTTTCGTACTTTTTTAGGAACCTTATAATTATAATTTTTTGGTTTAGGACCAAAAATTACACCACCACCTCGCCTTAAAGGAGATTTAATATCACCAGGTCTTGCATTACCTGTTCCCTTTTGACGATATAATTTTCTTCCACTACCTTTGACATCTGATCTATTTTTTACAGAAGCAGTTCCAGATCTCCTATTGTTTAATTGCATCTTAACAACTTCATGGAGAATATGTTTCTTGATTGGAACATTAAATATATCGTTTAAAAGTTCAATTTCAGCGATCTTTGCTCCGCTTTTATCTATGACATCTACAACTGGCATAATTCCTCTTTAAACTATTTATTGTTTAATTTTTTTTAATTCTAAAATTCCTGATTTGCAACCAGGTACAGAACCTTTAAGTAAAATAACATTATCTGATTCTCTAATGTCAATTACCTCAAGATTTTTAACTGTCTGACGAGTATTACCATATTGTCCTGGTAATTTTTTACCTTTTAAAACTCTACCAGGAGTAGCACTGCATCCAATAGATCCAGGAATTCTATGACTCATACTCCCATGTGTCTTTTTACCGCCATGGAATCCATGTCTTTTAACTACTCCTGAAAATCCCCTACCTTTTATTGTGCCAGAAACATTAATTTTTTCGCCAATTTTAAATACATTAGATAATGATATTTTTTGACCTGGTTCAAAATCGTCAGGGTTATTTACTCTAAACTCTTTGAGAATTGAAAATGGAGCTATGTCTTTATTCTCAATACTTTTAGCCAGATGACCTGAAATTGGCTTATTAATCAATTTCTTTTTTTTTTTTCCAAAACCTAATTGAACACTATTATAGCCATCTGTAGAATCTTTTTTTACCTGAGTAACATAACATGGCCCAGCTTCTACAACCGAGACAGGAATTTGATTACCTTCTAAAGTAAATAAAGAGATCATTCCAATTTTTTTACCAATTATTCCATTAGTCATTATTTTCTCCATAAGCAGAAAATATAGTAAGTAATATTTTATGAATAAATGTATTTAAGACTTTATTTCAACATCAACACCAGGTGAAAGATCTAATTTCATAAGAGCATCAACAGTTTGTTGAGTTGGTTCAAGAATATCAAGCAATCTTTTATGAGTTCTTATTTCAAACTGTTCTCTTGATTTTTTATCAATATGTGGAGATCTTAATACACAATATTTATTAATTCTTGTTGGCAAAGGAATAGGACCTACAACTTTAGCTCCTGTTCTTTTTGCCGTATCTACAATATCAATAGATGATTGATCTAATAACCTATGGTCATAGGCTTTTAATCTTATTCTTATTTTTGGATTCATTTCATTACCATATTTATTCAATTATCTCACTAACAACACCAGCACCAACAGTTCTACCACCTTCACGAACTGCAAAACGTAATTCTTTTTCCATAGCAATTGGTGTTATTAGCTCTGCATTTATTGAGACATTATCTCCTGGCATAACCATTTCAATTCCTTCTGGTAAAGTAACAACTCCAGTAACATCTGTAGTTCTAAAATAGAATTGTGGTCTATATCCAGTAAAAAATGGAGTATGCCTTCCACCTTCTTCTTTACTTAAAACATAAACCTCAGCTTTAAATTTTGTATGAGGTGTTATACTTTTTGGTTTAGCCAGAACCTGTCCTCTTTCAACTTCTTCTCTTTTAGTTCCTCTTAAAAGTGCTCCAATATTATCACCAGCCTGTCCTTGATCTAATATTTTTCTAAACATTTCAACGCCAGTACATACTGTTTTTATTGTATTTTTAATTCCAACAATTTCCACTTCATCACCAATTCTAATAATTCCTCTTTCAACTCTACCAGTAACAACAGTACCTCTGCCAGAAATTGAAAATACATCTTCTATAGGCATAAGAAAATTTTTATCAAGATCTCTAACTGGTTCAGGAATATATGAATCAATTGCATCCATTAATTCAAATATACATTTTGCATCTTCACTATTATTGTCATCATTTTCAAGTGCCTTAAGTGCGCTTCCTTTTATTATCGGGGTATCATCACCAGGAAAATCGTATTTATCTAATAATTCACGCAACTCAAGCTCAACCAGCTCAATTAATTCTTCATCATCAACCATATCACATTTATTTAAAAAAACTACAATTTTTGGAACTCCAACCTGCCTTGCAAGTAGTATATGTTCTCGAGTTTGAGGCATAGGACCATCATCTGCACCAACAACCAAAATAGCACCATCCATTTGAGCAGCACCTGTAATCATATTTTTAATATAATCAGCATGCCCAGGACAATCAACATGAGCATAATGTCTTTTATCTGTTTCATATTCAACATGAGCAGTTGCAATAGTGATTCCACGAGCTTTTTCTTCTGGAGCTTTGTCGATTTTGTCGAATGGAACGAACTCAGCCATTCCTCTTAAACCCATGTGTTTAGTTATAGCGGCTGTTAATGTTGTTTTTCCATGATCAATATGACCAATTGTACCTACATTCACATGTGGTTTACTACGCTCAAATTTTTCTTTTGCCATAATACCCCCCTTATTGGATTAGAAACTGAATGTTGAATAACATATTAATTATTACACATTTTCAAATAAACAATGATTCTATTGTTTATTACCAGTGATAATGAGCAAAAGCTTTATTTGCTTCTGCCATTTTATGTGTATCTTCTCTTTTTTTAACAGATGCTCCTCTTTGATTTGCAGCATCTAAAAATTCAGAAGACAATTTTTTTGACATACTATTTTCACCACGCTTTTCAGATGCTTCAATAATCCATCTGATAGCTAAAGCTACTCTTCTTCTAGGTTTAACTTCAGTAGGTACTTGATATGTTGAACCTCCGACTCTTCGAGACTTGACTTCAATCAATGGTTTTACATTTTCCATTGCTTTTTCAAATAATTGAAGCGGTGGTTCTTTTGTTTTTTGTTCAATGATATCAAAAGCACCATATAATATTTTTTCTGCAAGACTTTTTTTTCCACATCTCATTAAGCAATTAATAAATTTTGCAACTAATTTACTTTTATATTTTGGATCTGGATTTATATCTCTTACTGCAATATCGCCTCTTCTTGGCATTTTTTAAATTACCCCTAATTTAACAAAGATTGAATTTATTTTGGTTTTTTTGCACCATATTTTGATCTGCCCTGCTTTCTATCTTGTACACCTAAAGTATCCAAGGTTCCTCTAACTATATGATATCTTACACCTGGTAAATCTTTAACTCTTCCTCCACGAACTAGAACAACAGAATGCTCCTGCAAATTATGCCCGACTCCTGGAATGTAAGCAGTTACTTCAATTCCTGTTGTAAGCCTGACTCTTGCAACTTTTCTTAAAGCTGAATTTGGCTTTTTAGGTGTCGATGTATATACTCTTGTACAAACACCTCTTTTTTGTGGTGAATTTTTTAGAGCAGGTGTATTAGTTTTTTTCTTTTGTCTTTGCCTGCCTTTTCTAACTAGCTGATTTATTGTAGGCATATTACCTCTTTTTAATGTAATTTAGTAACTTTAGATAGTTATGAATAAAATCACTGAATTTTGAAAAAATAACGTTGTATCTCATTTTTATTTTCTAGTCAAGATATTTTTAATATTTTTTTTAATATTATTTAATATGAGAAAAATCTTTTCTTTCTTGCCTTGCTTCAACATCTCCATACATGTACATTCCAGTTCCAGCAGGAATCATGCGCCCCATAATAACATTTTCTTTTAGGCCTCTTAGGTAATCAGTTGTTCCAGCAATACTTGCATCAGTCAGAACTCTTGTTGTTTCCTGAAAAGACGCAGCAGAAATAAAACTTTCAGTACTTAAAGAAGCTTTAGTTATACCTAAAATTAATGGCTCTGCAGTAGCTGGTTTTCCACCACTATTTGTAATCCGATTATTGACATCTTCAAATTTTCCTTTATCAACCTGTTCTTCTAAGATAAAATCAGTATCGCCGACGTCAGTAATTCTCAAGCAACGCATCATTTGACGAACAATAACCTCAATATGCTTATCATTTATCCTTACTCCCTGGAGTCTATAAACTTCTTGTACTTCATCAACAAGATATCTTGCAAGTTCAACTTCTCCCTGAATATTTAAAATATCTTGAGGATTTGCAGCTCCACTAACAAGAGGATCACCTGATCTGACATAATCTCCTTCATAAACATTAATATGTTTTCCTCTTGGAATAAGGTATTCCTTTTTTTCTCCAACATCAACTGGAGTTACTGTTATTTTTTGTTTCCCTTTAGTACCTTTGCTTATTGAAATATAGCCATCAATCTCACTAAGTACTGCATTTTCTTTTGGTTTTCTTACTTCAAAAAGTTCAGCAACTCTTGGTAAACCTCCAGTAATATCTTTAGTTTTGGTAGTTGCTCTTGGTAGTTTTGCTACAATATCGCCAGCTTTAACTTCATCGCCTTCTTCAACCAGTAATATGGCATCAACCGGCAAAGTGTATCTTGCTGTTGATCCAGTATTAGATTCTTTAACAGTAATTCTTGGTCTTACTTCAGAGTCTTTAAATTCTATAATAGTCTGACTGGACTTTCCAGTAACCTGGTCAACTTTTTCTTGCATTGTTTTACCAGGGATAATATCAGTAAATTTTACGTTACCAGAAATTTCTGTTAGAATTGGAGTTGTAAATGGATCCCATGCAGCTAAAATGTCATTTGGTTTTACTCTGTCTCCATCTTTAACTTTTATATGTGCACCATATATAACAGGGCATCGTTCTCTTTCCCTTCCAGTACTGCTTACAATGATAAATTCGCCACCTCGCCTATTCATTACAACATAATCAGTAGATTTACCATCATCTGCGATTGTTTCAACTACATGTAAGTTTTCATACTGAATAGTTCCTTCAACATGAGCTCTAATATCAGCCTGTTCAACTTTTCGACTTGCAGTTCCACCTATATGAAAAGTTCTCATAGTTAACTGTGTTCCAGGTTCTCCAATTGATTGAGCAGCAAGTATTCCAACAGCCTGACCTATTTCTACTAAATGTCCATGAGCCAAATCTCTTCCATAACATTTAGCACAGACACCTCTTTTTGTTCTACAAGTCAAAACAGATCTTATTTTTGCCTTTGTAAGACCTGCACTTTCAACTCTTTTTACAGCTCTTTCATCAATTTCTCTATTAGCATGAACCAGTATTTCATCAGTATAAGGATCTCTAATGTCTTCAACAGCTACTCTACCAAGAATTCTTTCACCTAATCGTTGAATAATTTCACCACCTTCCATAAGTGGTTCAACTTCAACACCAAGTAAAGTACCACAATCAACTTCGCTTACTATGCAGTCTTGAGCTACATCTGCCAGTCTTCTTGTTAAATATCCTGAGTTAGCTGTTTTTAATGCAGTATCAGCTAAACCTTTTCTTGCTCCATGAGTTGAAATAAAATATTGCAGAACTGAAAGCCCTTCTCTAAAATTTGCAGTTATTGGAGTTTCAATTATTTCGCCAGAAGGTTTAGCCATTAATCCACGCATACCTGCTAACTGTCTCATTTGATCTTTACTGCCTCTTGCGCCGGAATGAGCCATCATATAAATAGGATTAAAACTTTCTGATGGTACTGAAGGCTTATCAGTGATTTTGTTATCATTATCAGAATTTTCAAGAGGAGCTTCTTTCATGTCTTTCATCATTTCATTTGCAACTTCATCAGAAGCTCTTGTCCATATATCTACAATTTTATTATATTTTTCACCTTGTGTAATTAATCCTTCTGAATACTGATTATCTATTTCTGAAACCTGATTTTCAGCTTTTTGTAAAATTTCCCATTTTGCTCTTGGAACTATCATTGCGTCTATTGATATTGATAATCCACCAATTGTTGCGTATTCATAACCTAAATCTTTTATTTTATCTGATAAAATTACTGTTGCTTTTGAGCCTAGATTTCTATAGGTATAATCAACTAATTCTCGTAATGCTCCTTTATCCATTAATCTGTTAACCTGAGAAAAAGGTATTTCAAAACGCTTTTCTAAAATTTCAAAAATATGAAATTCTCCTTTCACTTCAATAACATCACTAATCATTCCCTGATCCAGATTTAGAATTTTTTGAGTATGTTCATCTCCTAATCTAAAAAGATGATCAACCTCATCTTTTCTTAGAATACCTAAATTTCCACCAGTTATTTTATCACGAGAAATTGAATATTTTAAAACCAATTCTTTTAAAGAAACACCTTTTTTTAACTCTGAAAGGACTATATCAACATCTTTATTCGAATTTAACACGATATGTCTTAATACAACCAGTGTTTCCTGAGGCATTATTTCATATAATAATACTCTGCCAACAGTTGTATCGACCATGGATCCATCTTTAAGCCTTGCTTTTATTGGTGCATGTAAATCTATAGCACCCCAGTCATAAGCATTTCGAACTTCATCAAAACTTGAGAAAGAAATTCCAGCACCTTTTGAATCAGGAACTGATCTAGTCA
>Ga0272440_1000647_pt1 | contig 29195 bp, 13 predicted proteins | sample SSMMMBAug17_FD_192440 | JGI IMG/M metagenome (GOLD analysis project Ga0272440, IMG submission 192440) | Marine sediment archaeal communities from Little Sippewissett salt marsh, Falmouth, MA, United States - SSM-MMB-Aug17 | ecosystem: Environmental > Aquatic > Marine > Wetlands > Sediment ... | reverse complement strand
AGCATTCCTAAGGAATGCTCGAAAAATAAATTCCTCATTTACTTATGTGCCAAGAACGTGTAGGGGCGAACCTTGTGTTCGCCCATCGTACATAGGAACGAAAGCGTTATTCGTTCGAGGGCGAACATAAGGTTCGCCCCTACATCGGGCTGGCCTGGCACATAAGTAAATGGGGAACTTATTTTTCGAGTTTTCTTAAGTATGTAATCGTAATTTTTTCTATTGACTTTTTTAAGAATGAGTTTTACAAAAAAATAGTTTGATATAAGAAAATATTTAGCCAGAGACAAAATAAAGATAAGAATAAAAAGATATGAGTTCAATAAAAAAATTTGATAATTCCCAGGCCTTGATTTTAATCGTTGATGATTTACCCCAAAATCTTCAGGTTTTGGGAAGTATCCTTCGAAAAAATAAATACCAGATAGCTGTTGCCACAAATGGCCAACAGGCGCTTGATGTATTAAATAATATTTCACCAGATTTAATATTACTTGATGTCATGATGCCTGAAATTGATGGTCATGAAGTCTGCCGGCGATTAAAGGAACAAGAACGTACACGTGATATTTCAATTATTTTTTTGACAGCAAAATCAGAAACATCAGATATTGTAAAAGGGTTTGAATTGGGTGCTGTTGACTATGTCACCAAACCTTTCAATGCGACCGAACTGCTTGCACGTGTCAGAACCCATATTGAATTGAAAAAAAACAGGGATGTTATTCTGAATCTCATAGATGAACTTGAAGAAAAAAATAAAATATTAGAAAAATTGGCAGTAACAGACAGCCTGACACGAATTTTTAATCACAGTCACATCATTGATCGCCTTTCCAATGAAATATATGCTGCCCGAAGGCATTCCGACCCTCTTTCCATCACGATGTTTGATATTGATCACTTTAAACTAATTAATGATAACTATGGTCATCAGGTGGGTGATGAGGTGTTGGTGTCTGTCACGAATACCATCAAGGATGCGCTTCGAGAAATTGATATTATTGGACGATATGGGGGAGAAGAGTTTTTGGTTGTGATGCGAAAAACAGATCGCAAAGGGTGTTATATTGCCAGTGAACGTATTCGTAAAGGCGTTGAAGATAGAAAATGGGAACAAGAGGGACTTCACGTTACGATCAGCGGCGGCATCGGCACAATTGAACGAGAAGATGACACCTCTGCAACAATGATCAAACGTGCTGATGAATGCCTGTATAAGGCAAAAGAAAATGGACGTAATCGCATTGAATGCGGCGAATCTTGACCTGGATGTCTTAAAATTAATTATTTATTTTTTTACATGCTTTATCTGTCATGTTTTATCTATCATACCCAATTATTACCTTCCGAATCTTTTTTCAAATTTTAGATATGCTAATTTTCATAGTTTTTTTTTTAGGAATTTATGATATGATTGTCAGTAAAGAAAGGGCGAAATTGTTTATATTGCACTTTTTTATCGGATCTGTACATATATACCTTTAAAAAATTAAGGAAAAGAATCTTCATCATGAAAAAATACGATGTCATTATTGTTGGTGGGGGGCCTGCCGGACTTTTTTCTGCCTGGTATTTTAGCACACATTCTAATCTTCGAATATTACTTATCGAACGCGGCAAATTGCCGGGCAAAAGAAAATGTCCGGTCAGCCAAAAAAATCAATGCGTCAAATGCAATCCATGTAATATTTTATGTGGCATTGGCGGTGCAGGCTTGTTTTCTGATGGAAAGCTCAATTACATTCATAAATTGGGCAAGACCGATTTAACGCAGTTTTTATCAACGCATCACGCCATGGAATTGATCGACGAAACAGAAGCCATTTTCAATCAGTTTGGCATGGATGGTCCGGTGTATCCCACCAATATGGATGCTGCCAAACGAATTCGTAAACAAGCCAAAAAAAATGGGATTGATTTGCTGCTTATCAAGCAAAAGCATCTGGGAAGTGATTTCTTACCCCAATATATTTCAAATATGGCGGATGCCGTGCAGAAGAATGGCGTAAACATTCATACTGAAGAAATGGTTAAAAATGTTCTTGTGGAAAACAATCGGGTACAAGGCGTTCAGACTGAAAAGGATACCTATTATGCAACCAATGTAATTCTTGCTCCCGGGCGCGTTGGTGCAGAGTGGGTTACTCAGGTTGCAAAAAAACATGGAATCGGTCAAACCCACAGAGGCATTGAAACCGGAGTTCGCGTTGAAGTGCACAATGATATTATGCAGGATTTGTGTAATATTATTTACGACCCGACCTTTTTTATTCAAACCCAAAAATATGATGATCAAACGCGTACTTTTTGTACAAACAAAGGCGGCTTTGTTGCTCTGGAAAATTATAAGCACTTTGTTTGTGTGAATGGTCATGCCTATCAGAATAAAAAATCAGAAAATACCAATTTTGCCTTTTTATCAAAAGTCATTCTCACCGAGCCGGTCACTGATAATCAGGCTTATGGTGAAGCCATAGGGAATCTGGCAACGTTGATTGGGGGGGGCAAACCTATCCTTCAACGATTTGGCGATCTAAAAAGAGGCCGCCGAAGTACATGGCAACGCATTAAAAAAGGATATATCGAACCAACAATGACAAACGTCGTTTGTGGTGATATTGCAATGGCACTTCCAGAACGTATACTTACAAATATCATTGAAGGTTTGGACAAATTAAACAATGTTATTCCTGGTGTGTCAAATGATGAAACCCTTTTATATGCACCTGAAATTAAATTCTTTGCAACTCAAATAGAAACAAATTGCCATTTGGAAACGCGAATTAATGGCATGTATGTTGCCGGCGATGGCCCTGGCGTTGCGGGAAACATTGTTTCTGCAGCAGCGACAGGTATTATTCCGGCAAAAGCGATTATTGCAGGCTTGAAAAATTAGAAACGATTTGGGTCTGTTTCTTTACAGAAAACGAATCAAAACAAGGAGGAAAAACATGAAAAAATCGATGTATGTATTATTAATGACATTTATAATTGGATCGTTATGGATTATTCCCTCTTCAAGCACAGTGAATGGGGATTTAAACAATGATGGTTCATTGGATCTTAATGATGCCATTTTTGGCTTACAGGTGTTGGCTGGCATGCGTGATGAGACTCCCAGACCATCTTATGTCATGATAAATCTGGGAGACAGCCTTACCAATGGCACACAGAGCGGATTGAAAAATGTTCACGAAGATACTCAGAAAAATGGCTTTGTTGAATTATTGGCCAATCAATTGAGAACGAAAATTGCTTTGACCTGGAGCAATCCTTATTTGAATAAAAATAGGGAACGTAAAAACCCAGATATCATACCATACAATCTTGGTGTTGACAGTTCAACCATTGAAAATCTTCTTTTTACAAAAACGACTTCTGCCAATAAATATTTAAAAGGCCCTGTGCCTGAAAGCAAAAATGTGCCACCATCTCAATTGGATCCTTCGCTTTTGGATGCATTGATGGCACCGATCCCTGAAAGAAAAAAAGCGCCTGTATCCCAGCTTGATGCAGCCCTTTATTTGGCCAATAATTTACATCGTAATGAAAAAATTATATTTACCCTTTGGATTGGAAGTAACGATGTTTTATGGTCTGTTATTAATAATTATGGCTCTGAAATTACGTTGGATAAAATAAATGCCTATCTTAACGACGTTGCAAATCAACATGACCTTGAATCAGTTAAGAACAATTTGACGAATGTGGTTAATCAATTGAAAGCCGTGCCCAACAGCCATCTTTTTATTGGTACCTTACCTAAAATGACAAAGCCTGCATTCTTTTTCGCAAAAGATGATATTGAGCGCCTTGCGCAGTTTCCAAATCCCCAAATAACTGCTTTGCAACCCGATGAATCTATCGGTCTGGGACCTTTTTTACAACTGGCAGGAAGTGGCGCTTTTGCGGCAACATCATCAAATCAAGTAGCAAATGTAACGATTGGTACGTTGACAGATACACATATCTTGTCCCCCAATGAAACTGCCATTGTTGATCAGCGCATTGATGCGATCAATAGTCATATCAAGTCATTTGAGCAAACAGGCAAGGTAACTATCGTAAATACTTTTGAAATTTTTCAATCCGTCTATGAAAATACTCTTGAAATCAATGGGCATAAGATATATAAGACATTTGGTTGCGGTGGATTTTCATTTGATGCGTTTCATCCAAGCAATACAACTCATGCGTATCTTGCCAATGCATTCATTGAAAAGATTAATGAATCATTAAACCTTGGCATTCCATTAGTAGATGTGAAATCAATTTTTGAAAATGATCCATATCAGGATCGGGATGGCGATCATTTTGCTCCTGGACCTGGATTGGATATTATTGGAGTTGAATCTGTTCAGTTTGGGTTGTTTGATTGTGATGATTCACGTGCTGAGATTATTGCCCCATTTATAAGTGGGGTGGCCTGTTCCTCGAAATAAGGACTGTTTGAATATTTTTTATTTTTTGTTCTTTGATAATAATTTTATTGGGCACATTCTAAAAAAAGTTACTTCTCTTAATTTTTTTATCTATCAAGGTAATCCATATGCCAGAAAAAACCAAAGTTGTAAGATCATACACGATTTTAGGAATGCGCCCATATTAACAACATTCACTCCGGTTTGGCCGAAGCCATTCTCACTGGAGGAAACCAGCCAACGCACACTTATAAAATCCATCGCAATACAAAAAGAGAGTAAAAGGACGTCATAACATTTATGACAGCAATCAGAGCAAGGGTGTAGTAACATCAGGGGAAGTGCAGTTTTGTCTTATTTTTCAATTAAAAATGAACGACATTGTCCCCCATCAAGTAGAAACGCTCAGAAAAACGAATCTTAATAAGGAGGCAGGCATGAATTTAAAACAAAAACTCATTGGTTTGGTTATTGCAAGTGTGTTTTTATCTGGTATATTAGCTGGATTATTTTCAGCTTATCAGATGACCGAAAGCGCGCATCAAGAAATCGAAAACTTTCGAATGAACATGGTTTCGCAAAGAAAAGCAATGTTGAAAAACTTGTTGGATAATGCGTTCACGTTCATGGAAAGCCGCTACAATGATTCTCACAATACCAAAAAACTGGCCGAATTATACAAGCGAGAACTAAAAATTGTCACAGATATGGCAATCCACAGCATCAAGGATATCTATAACAATTATAATGATCTGACTGAGGATGAAAAGAAAAAATTGGCAATGGATCGAATCCGAAGCATGCGCTATTTAGGAACAAATTATCTTTGGATAAACGATACCAATTATGTAATGCGCATGCATCCCATCAAACGCGCACTTGAAGGACGCAATCTCTCTGGGTTGAAAGATTCTACTGGTAAATGTTTTGTTAAGGAATTTACTGATATAGCAATTAAAGATGGCATGGGATTGGTGGATTATCTTTGGCCGCGACCTGGAAGTGATGAACCCCAACCAAAAATTTCAATGTCTGTTATATTTCGTCCCTGGAATTGGATTATTGCAACCGGTGTATATATGGAGGCTGCCGAATCTGATATTCAAAAGCAGGTACGTTCCACAATAAACAATTTAAAATATGGTAAGGATGGTAAAGACTATTTTTATATATTTAGTGCAAAAAGCAAGAAAATGGTGCAACACCCCAAAGAAAAGCTCATTGGATCTGACATTGGTTCAGATATTTACAAAGATCCAGAAGGTAGATACTTGCTTTTGGATCAATTAAAAGTTGCACAAGATAAAGGTCAGGGGTTTTCATGGTACAAATGGCCCAAAATTGGTGAAGACAAACCGGTTACAAAAATGACCTATGTGCGTTATTTCAAAGCATGGGATTGGGTATTGTGCACCGGTGTGTATATGGATGATTTGGAAAAAAAGATAGACAAAGAAGTGAAACAGATTCGATATCGGGTATCAAAAAAGATCATTCAATTAACAATCATTTTAGCCATATTTGCTTTAATCATCTTTGTTATTGTTTCATTCTTGATTAATCGCTGGGTAATCAACCCAATTAACGATGCTGTTGTTGAATTAGAACAAATCTCAGAAACTGTTGCAGATGCTTCTGTGATGGTTTATGAAAATAATGTAAATCTGTCGGAAACCACTCAAAAGCATGCGAACTCTTTATCAGAAACGACGACACAGCTAAATGACATTGTTGAAATCATTGGAAACAGCTCAAAAGATGCGGGTAAGGCACGAAATTTGATGGTCAAAACAACACAAATTGTTACCCGCGTCAATGAACAGATGGAGCATTTATCCAGTGCAATGAATGAAATTACAGAGTCCAGCGATCAAATCGGAAAAATTATTAAAACAATAGATGAAATTGCATTTCAAACCAATCTTTTGGCCTTGAATGCTGCTGTTGAGGCTGCCCGGGCAGGTGAAGCTGGCGCAGGTTTTGCTGTTGTTGCCGATGAAGTAAGAAATCTGGCCATGCGATCTGCTGAGGCTGCCAACAACACAACAACACTCATTGAAAATACAATGAAAGCTGTTGAAAATGGAACTGAACTGGCCAAAACAACACGCGAAATATACGATGAAAATATGGTGATGATCAATGATGTCAGTGATATTATTGACAAAATCTCAATCGCATCCGATGATCAGGCGCATCGTGTCAATGATCTGAATCAATCGATATCTGATATAAATGTGGATATTCAGAAAAGCTCGAAAATCGCATCCGATACAACACATTCCACTGAAGACATGACAAGTCAGGCCAATTACATGAAATCAGTTGTCAACGATTTGGAGACATTGATTGGCAAGGACTAAAAAATATTCAAAATGGATCGTGAATGAGCAATTCAAAAAAAACAATCATGATGATTGCCGGTGAAGCATCTGGTGACAGCCACGGCTCAAAACTGGTAAAAAGTATCATACAAAAAGACCCTCAAGTAGAATTTATTGGCCTGGGCGGAGATCAGATGCAGGAAGCCGGGGTCACCCTTTATTATCATTTAAACGATCTTTCAGTCGTGGGCATTACTGAGGTTTTTGCCAGACGCAGCGGTATTTTTTCAGGTTTGCGAACTGCAAAGAATATGCTTCGGACATTGCACCCTGATTTGCTTGTTTTGATTGATTATCCTGACTTTAACATAATTGTTGCACGAACAGCCAAAAACTTAGGCATTCCAGTTCTTTATTATATCAGTCCACAGGTGTGGGCATGGCGATCCGGACGTGTAAAAAAAATTAAGCGCTATGTCAGCCATATGGCTGTCATATTGCCTTTTGAAGCAGACTTTTATCGAAAGAATGAGGTGCCTGTCACTTATGTAGGCCATCCGCTTTTGGAATATCCTGCAATGCCTGTTGTGGAAAAAAAGAAATCAAATGATGAAATCATTATCGGTCTTTTACCGGGCAGCAGGGAAGGTGAAATTAACAGGTTATTGCCCTTGATGGTTCAGGCTGCGGATTATCTTGCAGGCGCGTTTAAAGCAGTTCATTTTTTGATTCCCCGAGCACCAACAATCAGATACGATCACATTCAGTCTGTCCTTGACACACAGCCTCTGAAAAATGGACCGCATATCAGTATTGTCGATATGCATGCCAGACAGGTTGATCAACAAAGTGATCTTGTGATTGTGGCATCCGGAACAGCCACGCTTGAGGCTGCTTTGGCAGAAACCCCCATGATCATTATTTACAAAATTTCGCCAATCAGTTACCATTTGGGAAAAATGCTCATAAATGTACCCCATATTGGGCTTGCAAATCTGGTTGCCGGTCAGCGCGTGGTGCCTGAATTGATCCAGGATGATGCAACACCTGAAAAAATTTATGGAACAGCCTGCCATCTTTTAAATAATCCATTGACCATGAGCAAGATTCGTCGTAAATTAAAATTTATCCGGCAGCGTCTGGGTGGACCAGGAGCATCTGATCGCACTGCTGATATTGCCTTGCGCCTGTTAAAAAATATTTGAATATGTATTATAAATACCAGGGATAATGCTTTATGAACCCAACAATTTTTAATGCCAATCATCTTCGAAAAGACATGAAATGGCGAATCGTTGGAATAACTGGAAAATGGTTTATTGATGCCTTATTCCAAACGATCCATATTGATATTCATGGATGGGACAATGTTGCACCGCTGATGAACAGCAAACGTTTTTTGTTTGTGTTTTGGCATTCACGCATATTGCCTGTATGCTATACCCATAAAGGATATCATGCTGCAATTATGGTCAGCCAATCTGTTGATGGAGAAATTATTGCACAGGTCATTTATCGTCAGGGCCATGAACCTGTTAGAGGGTCATCTACCCGAGGCGGAAAAGAGGCGCTGTACCAGATTGTTGAAGCGCTCAAGTCAGGCGACCGCCCTGGTGTTATGATTCCCGATGGTCCAGTGGGTCCCCGCTACAAGGTCCAACATGGCATTATCCGATTGGCACAACTGACCGGATATCCCATCATTTCTGTTACAGGAAGTTTCAGTCATATGAAAGTGCTCAATTCCTGGGATCGTTTTATTATTCCAAGACCTTTCTCACGCTGCCTGCTTTTATATGGCAACCCTATTTATGTACCGGCTGATGCAGATTCAGTGCACCAGGAGCACCTTCGCTATCAGCTTGAATGTGAAATGAACCGGATTACTTATCAGGTAGATCATTATTTTGGACATGATATACGATGAAAAAACGATTTAAAATTCAGCTTAAAGAACGTCATAAAAAAATAATCGCAATGATCAAAGATAATAAGTTAAGGCTTTTTTGTGCCATGTTTTTGATGATCATTGTTGCTGCAACAACATCTGCAACTGCCTTTTTAATAAAGCCGGTGCTGGATGACATTTTTTTCAAAAAAGATATGTACATGCTGAAAATCATTCCTTTAGTCGTTTTAGGAATTTATTTTTTGCGTGCACTCAGTACAGTCGGGCAATCCTATTTAATGACATATGTGGGTGAAGAAATCATTCGGCGATTACGTAATCTTCTGTATGACCGAATTATGGACTTGCCCCTGACCTTTTTTCAAAAAGAAAAAACCGGTGTTCTTATTTCCAGGATTACCAATGATGTCAACATTGTTAAGGCAATGGTGTCAACAGCAGTGACAGGCGCATTAAGAGATTGCTTTACCATTATTGGCCTGACAGGTGTGATATTTTATCGTGACTGGAAACTGGCATCATTTGCATTTTTTGTTCTTCCTCTGGCGTTAATTCCATTTATTAAATATGGCCGAAAAGTCCGGAAAGTCAGTACCGGAACCCAGGAAACAATGGCCCACATCAGTTCGTTTCTGCATGAAACATTGGCTGGCAATAAAATTGTCAAAGCATTTTGTATGGAATCTCATGAGAAAAACAAATTTTTCTCCATGACTGAACACTTGTTTAAACTTCAAATAAAAGCCGCAGTTGCACGTCAAATGTCTTCAGCAGTAATGGAGTTTTTGGCAGGTGTTGGTATTGCTTTTATTATCTGGTATGGTGGCTATCGGGTGGTCAGCGGAAGTTCCACACCGGGCACATTTTTTTCTTTTATGGCAGCAGTGCTCATGTTGTATGATCCTGCTCGAAAACTCAGCGAATTTAATAATGCATTGCAGGAAGGGTTGGCGGCATCAGATCGCATATTTGATATTATTGAAATACGCTCTGATATCGTTGAATGTGATCACCCCATTGATATTCAAAAAGCGCCCCATGATATTGTATTTCGTAATGTATCATTTCGTTATGACCGCACAATGGTGCTGAAAAATATTCAATTGCATGTCAAAAAAGGTGAAATTCTAGGCATCGTCGGCATGAGCGGTGGCGGGAAAAGCTCATTGGTGAACCTGGTGCCACGTTTTTTTGATATTACGCAAGGCGCAATTCTCATTGATGATATTGATATCCGAAAAGCATCAATCAAATCATTACGCAACCAGATTGCCATTGTTACACAGGAGCCAATTTTGTTCAATGATACCATTCGCAACAATATTGCATATGGCAATCCAGATGCCAGTGAAGAAGAAATTATTGCTGCAGCAAAATCTGCTTATGCCTATGATTATATTCAAAATTTTCCACAAAAGTTCGAAACACGCATTGGTGAGCTGGGCGGATTGTTATCAGGCGGTGAAAAGCAGCGGTTGTGTATCGCCAGGGCTTTAATTAAAAATGCACCTGTTCTTATTCTAGATGAAGCAACTTCTGCATTGGATACAGAATCTGAAAATTTTGTTCAAAAAGCACTTGAAAACCTGATGAAAAAAAGAACAACCTTTATGATTGCCCATCGCCTGTCAACCATTCGCTCTGTTGACCGCATTATTGTGATGGTAAATGGAGAAATCAAAGAAACTGGCAGACATGAAGAATTGCTGGCTAAAAAAGGAGAATATTACAAACTCCATGAAATGCAGTTTAAACAACTTGAAAAAAAGAAATCTTTTTTAAAATGGCTTCCAGGTTCATAATCATTTATCTTAAGATGCATGCTTTTTTTTTCTTGACATTTCAACGATTCATCACATATAACAATTAATCACACGATATAAATTGTAACTGAGTGGTAAGTAAGCGATCATAAGTTTTCGGGTAGATCGTAGTAATCGAAATCCAGCCAATGTCCGAAACCAATGTAGGGGCGAACATTATGTTCGCCCTGCGAACAACAATCGTTTGTGAACCTATGTCCGAGGCAATCGTTTACTTATGTGCCAAAAACGTGTAGGGGCGAACCTTGTGTTCGCCCATCGTACATAGGAACGAAAGCGTTATTAGTTCGAGGGCGAACATAATGTTCGCCCCTACATCGGGCTGGCACATAAGTAAATGGGGAACTTATTATTCGAGTTTTCCTTAGACAAACTTAAGAAAGGAAAGAACAATGAAACATTTTAATCCACTGTGGATCCTTCTCATATCAATTCTTAGTCTGATTCAAAGCCCAACAATTGCACGTCCCAACCCGCCAGTTGCGCTGCTCGTAAATGGTACCGGAACATTAACGTTTAGCAATGATGGCAATCAATGGGCACCCATTAATCGTAATAAGTTACTGTTTAATGGGGATTATGTTAAAACCGGGCCCGATGGTTCTTGTAAACTGCTATTTCAAGATGCTCAATATGCGAAATATATTGAAAAGAACTCCCATGCAATTATTAAAGATAATAATCTGGAATTATTGGCTGGAAACGCCTCTGACTCAGAGGCCAAAACATTCAATCTATTTGATAATTTAAGACGAAAATTTGCTGTTATCCACCGATACACCACAGTGCAACGTTCAAAAAAATCGGATACTTCCTTTGCAGTTCCAAAATCACTTATCATATCGGAGCTATATCCCACTGTTGTATGGGAAAATGTAGGGCCCGAATATCACTATCAAGTCATATTTCAAAGCTTGACTTATTCTATTCCCAAATCAGATCAACCCATTATTCGCTGCAATATATCAAAAATCATACCCGGTGAATATGAATTCATATTAAGTGTGTTTGATGATAATGACAAAGAGAAGTACAGAAGAAATTTTTCAATTTTATGCCTTTCGAAACCAGAATCTCAAATAATCTCAAAGCAAGAACAACGTATTCGCCAAATTAGTGATCAAGGCTTTTTGCTGGGGCATTTTATGGAGGAAAAAGGGTTGAAAGTTCCGGCTTTGGATTATTATTTGCGTTTTTTTGAAAGTGGCACTTATGATAACGAACTCTATCCCTTTTTAATAAAAATTTGTTATGATTTGGGGATGCAAGGTATTGCCAAACAAAAAATAAGAGCGTTCAATGAACAACGAAAGTAATTTATGAAATTTATACTTAAACGATATGAAATCTGGGGGCTTTTGTTTATAGTTATTGCAACTGTTTTTTGTGAATATTATGAACAGCTTTCACTGATTGAAGATCAAACCCTTTCATACCGACAATTGATCCGAACCTCTTATCGTAATGTGTCATCATCATATGAACGTGATGTTGTTTTGGTGTCATTGGATAATGAATACTACAATAAAACCCAGATGAAACCTTTCAGGCGCTCTGATCTGGCAAAAATTATTAAAAATATACATAAACTGGGTGCAAAGCAGATTGTCGTAGATATTCTTATGCCTTATGCACATCCAGAATTTGAGGAAGATGCCTTACTTTATGGACTTCTTGTTAATCCAGAATATGATAATGTCATTTTATCGTCACATATTGAGTTTAATTCGGACAGCGCTTTTGGTGAAATCGTTTATCCTTCAGAAAAAATCAATCCCCCATCTCGGCCAACAGGATATGTCAATATTATCTCACCCAGTGCAGTTGTCACGTTCCTGAGTCGTCTTCGTATCTATCCCACACTGGCACAAAAGGACAATATTTGGCCCCTCGCTGTTCTGTCAGCATCAAAATTTTTAAAGACCTCCCCAAAAATCGATAATCATGTCCTGTACCTGGGTAACAAGGTATTTCAACTGGATCATCATGATGATTTATATATTGATTATTCTCCTGTTCCGATAAATTCCCATTTTTTAAACGAATGTTTAGGTCTGACAGCCTTTCCTTTTTTAAATATAACATATCCTGATAATTATATAAATGCAGAACAATTTTTTGAAAGTGTTTCCGCCGGATCTAAAGAAAATGAACATATTCTTGAGCTCATGTTTTGGGTTAAAGACAAAATTGTCGTTATTGGTGATACGTCAAATACATCTCGCAATTGGTTTGATACACCTGTTGGAACCATGTTTGGATCTGAAATTGTTGCTGATACGATAAGCACATTAATTTCAGACACGTCACTTCGTCCTGCTTCATTGATCATTGAAACGTTCATTTCAATTTTCATGCTTTCTCTGATTCTTTTATCTGTAGTGAAATGTAGAACAGTCCGCCTCAGCTTTTTTTCATATATAAGTATCAACATTCTATTTACAGCACTGTGTGTTGTTGCATATGTATATTATGGTTATGTCATTACAATGACTTACAACTATCTATTTGGCCTGATTGGTTATCTTGCCATAACGCTTTATTATAGATCCATTGATACACAAAAAAAGGAATACGCTAGACAAGAACTAATAGCGGCTGAGGCGAAATATCGGGGCATTTTTGAAAATGCCATTGAAGGTATTTTTAAGATTGATCAAACAGGAAATATCATCGTGGTCAATCCAGCAGTACGCCATATTTTGGGATATGATTCTCAGAATGAACTCCAAAAAATTATCATTGATCGCGATAAACGTCTGTATGTCAATCAAAATGATCAGGATAAACTCATTCAAATGTTGAAATCGCATTCAGTGGTTGAGGGTTTTGAAACCCAATATTATCGAAAAGATGGTTCAACAATATGGATTAGTTTAAATGTGCGAAGCACAAAAGATGCCTCTGGCAACATTTTGTATGAAGGCTCTTTTGTGGATATCACTGAAAAGAAAATGCGCATCAAGGCAGAAAGAGATGCAGAGTCTGCAAAAGTTGCCATGAACTCAAGAACTGAAATCCTGGGCAGCATGAGTCATGAACTAAAGACACCCTTGAATGCAATTCTTGGAATGGCTCAAAGCTTAAAACGATCTGATCTCAATCAAAAACAAAAAAGGGATGTTGAAGTCTTTGAAATGGCAGGAGAACATCTGCTCTCCTTGATACACGATATATTACAATTGACAAAACTGGAATCGGGTAAAATCAAATTAAATGTCATGTGTTTTGATCTGCATATTTTTATGGACACCATCAAAACAATTATGGCCGCACAAAAAAAACAATACGAAAATGTATCTATTGTTTACAATATTCAGGAAACACTGCCAGATAAAATTAAGGGCGATAAGATCAGACTTCAGCAAATTATTACCAATTTGTTGGATAATGCCTTAAAATTTACGCCTCAGGGGACAATTACACTGACCATTACGACAGTGATATTACCCGAATTCGAAACCCTTTCATTGCCAGATGTTGATGATGACTATTCTCAATTATTCTTTTTTCAGGTTAAAGATACAGGTATTGGTATTCCACAAAAAAAACAAAAGGTCATTTTTGAAACATTTTGTCAGATTGACCATAAAGACAGTAATGCCGGTGCAGGTTTAGGACTTCCTATTTGTAAACGTTTGATTGAAATCATGAATGGTATCATTATTCTTAACAGTGAGGTTGATAAAGGAAGCACATTTTCTTTTGCAGTGCCTCTTGAACTATGTATGATGCCTGAAACTGAGGATGAAAATGAATTAACGAATGATCCCCTTGATTTGTTACTGGTTGAAGATAATTTGAATAATCAAATTGTATTTCAGTCTCTTTTGGATGAATCAGATCATCGCATTGATATTGCTTGTGATGGCTTGGAAGGTGTTGAAAAATTTAAAAATAATAAATATGATATAGTGTTTATGGATTTGCAAATGCCAAGACTGAATGGTCTTGAGGCCACTCAACAAATCAGACAATGGGAAAAAGAGAATCATCTATCAGAAACTCCCATTATTGCAGTAAGCGCGCAGACGTTGTTAAGAAAGGAGAATAAAGCCACAAAAGCGGGGTGTAATGGCTATATTGAAAAACCCATTAAAAGAGCAATTGTAATGAATATGCTGCGTCAATATGGGCAAAAGAAAACATCTTGTATCACAGCATAACAATAATACAATCGCTCTTTCACCATATCGCAATCAAAGCGGTATTAAAGGATTTCTAAAATTCTGCAACACAAACCTGATTGCGCCCCCTCTTTTTCGCTTCGTAGAGCGCATCATCTGCTGAAGTAATCATACTGGCAATATCAGGACCATGTTCTTCCAAAGCCGCAACGCCTAAGGAGGCAGTTATCTGAAGCAAGGTATCTTGATATCCCACTTTAAGGTTTTCTTGAATGTTTTGACAAATATGTGTGGCGCGATCAGTTGTTGTTTTAAGGGTTGTTTCCGGGAGAATGAGCATAAATTCTTCCCCACCATAACGACAGGCAATATCTTCTTTACGCACCATTTTTTTTAAGTACCCGCCTAATTCTCGAAGAACATCATCACCCATCTTATGTCCATATTGATCATTGAAAGACTTAAAATGATCAATATCCAACATGATAATGCTGAGATTTTTATTTCTGCGTTTGCATCGCGTACTTTCTCGTTCAAGGCTTTTTTCAAGATAACGCCGGTTAAATAATTTTGTTAATGGATCGATAATAGATTCCATTCGTAATTTTTTCTGTAATCTTAAATTCGCTAACGACAATGCATATTGTTCGGCCATTCGCACAGCAATTTCTTCTCTGGCCTCAAATAATCGCTGAAGCTCATTTTCCTCATGAAGGTTCATTTCACATCTGAATTGTAAATGAAAAATGCCAATGGGCTTATCCTGAGCCAATAATGGAATACATATGGCATTGTTCGATTGTTGGGCTCTGAATGAGCAGCAAATATTCTTAATATTCTGTCCGGCAATTCTTTTTTTTAGACCTGTTTCAAAGCATTCACAGTCAGCTAGAAAAGTCATAACGATTTCCTGATCCAAATTCCATCGAACAATCACTTCCGGTAGGTCTGTTTTCCGCAAAATAGCGACAAATCCTGAGTTTTTGGGGAACAAGGATTCACAAGTATTCTGTATGACCGCATGTGTATCAGATTCCTGGCGGCATTCATTGAGCATATCGCTCATTTTGTTGAGTATCGTTAATTCATTGGCCCGCGCTTTTAAGGCATCAATTGCCTGTGAAAGCTTGCGTGTTCGTTCCTGAACCCGATCTTCAAGTTGATTGTAAAACTTTGCATTTTCTATAGAAATGGCGGATTGAGATGCAATCAGTTTCAATATTTGAACATGCTTGTCTGTAAATGCACCCTGCATTTTTTTATTTTCCAGATATAGAAGGCCTGTTAACCTGCCATGGTGTAATATTGGCATACACATCAATGACTGCACTTTTTGTTTCCGAATGTAAGGATCACTGGTAAAATCACCTTCGTTGGCAGCATCGTTTAAACGAGTATCTTTTTGGGTGCGCCTGACATAATTAATTAATTGGACAGGTAAATCATCTCTGGAATCCACTGAAATAGATTCCAAATGAACTTCTTCCTGTTCCATATCAGCAATTTCAGCCTCAACAAACATTTTACCGCTGTTTAACAATAGTAAACATCCACGTGTTGCGCCTGCGTTTTCAATAACAATGGTCATCAATTTTTCAAGGAGGCTTGAATAAACAATTTCTTCTGAAATGCTTGTGGATGCTTTCATGATTGACAACAGGTCAATTTCCTGTTGTGCATGTTGAAAGCTTTTACTTTCTGGTTTCCAAAGATGCCAGGAAGGGGCATGATCTATGAGTTGCAAATAGTCTTTTATGTAAGGATATTCACCTAATAAATGATCTGTTTTTGCTTTCATTCCCAAACGTTGGTAAGCATTGAAACAGTCCAGCAAATAGAAAATGGCATGTTTTTGCTTCTGATATTTCAAAAAAAACCGCGCAGCCAGTTCGTTTGCAAGGGCTTCATCACTTAAAAACTGATTTTCAACTGCAAGGCCAATGGCCTTATCATATTGATTCATTGCTTCAGTAAACTCATTTTGAACGCGATGTATTTCTGCCTGAATGAGATGAAAGCGATGCAAATGATTCATTGGTGCATGTCTGGCCCATACTTTAATTTTTTTTTGACTGCTCAATATTTGTTTCATGTGTTTTCGCTGATCATTTCTTTCCGAATGATCATAGATGGCAAGTCGAATCAAGGCATTGAAATAATAGTAACTGGGAATTAAAAATGTAGAGATTAAATTTCCAAGATAGTTTTGTGCATGCTCCATATATTTGAGCGCTTCATTATTTCGATAAAACAAGTAGTTAATATAACCTTTTGAATAGTGATACATTGCTGTTATTGTTCTATCTTTGTTTTCAATATGCGTTGATAGCCCAGTTTCTTCCTGATAATGTTTGCCTGAAAGAATCCACGGGTTTTTGTTCGATGTTGACAGGTTTGTTAATAATTGTTGCAGAAGATTTTTATAATACTGGGCTGACAGATGTTTAAGTGTGGGCGTATTTTCTGTAAACATCTTTATTTTTTTACTGATGGTAGATAAATCGATACCCGCCAGAAATGAATATACACCATATACATAACGTGAATACATTGAAAATTCAACATCACCGGACTCAACGCCTTGCATGCAGCCTTCTTCCAATAAAGGAAGTGTATTTCTCAGATGTTCTTTCCAGTGAAGAATGAATGAACCCACACGAAATAAAGTTTTGGCATAGTATTCTTTTGTTTGAAATTTTTTCAAGACCGACATGGCCATGCGTCCATATTGATAGCCATTTTCTGGATCGTTAAGCATTCCGCACAGTATCATCCCATAAGCAGCATAGGTTGCTGATGATGCCGGAGTATTGCCATATTTGGTATATAATCGAATTTGTTCACTGATAATCACCGGCAATATTTCCGGTGCTGAGAAATAAAAGGCAGTTCCCACATATGTCAGTATGCGGGTTGTCACAAGTTGTTTGGGATCTGTCATTTCGGGCAAATCAATTAAATGATCAATTCGTTTGCCAGATATACCGATATAGATGCGTAAAATTGCAATGATTGCAGTAAATTTGCTTGCATGTTTTGGAATGGAGACACCCAACATGGCCAATACTTTTTGCCCTATTTCAATGGCCTCCATTTTTTTATCTTGCATTTTACAGGCTTGCAATCGAATTTCGTAAACTTTGACCTGATCCATCAATTGATTGGAATGTTTCAAAACTTCTTCGGAAAGCCGAAGCATTTCATCAAAATTACCTTTTAAAAATGCTGTTTCAGCGGCTTCAATGTGTAATGAACAGGTTAATTCATACAGATCGTTCCAGTTATTTTGTTCAAGTTGACTAATCCCAATAATAAGGTAAATAAACGCAGCATCATATGCTGTTGATGATTTTGCACGAAGGCCTGCTTCAAGATTCAGTTGTGCCAGTTGCGTTTTTTCTTCCGGATGTCTAAATATTCCAATACTGATGTTGAGATGATTGACAATATCAAAAATGCGGACCTTTCTTTGGCTGTCGGAGCTTGTTTCTAAAAGATATTGACCCATTTTTTTATGAAATCGCTGGCGGTCTTCTTCATGCATCATGCTGTAGGCTGCTTGCCGCACACGATCATACACGAAACGATAAGCAGTCAAAGCACAGGAATCGAAATTTGTTAGAGATTGTTTTGATTGCAGAATAATGCCTTCATCAATCGCTTCAGCAATGCAGGCATCAACATCCATATTCTCATCAGATAAGATATGCAGGACAACAACTTTTGAAAAGTCGGAACCAATACAGGACGCTACCTGAATAAAATGACGTGTATTTTTTGATAGCCGCTTAATTTTTTCGCTCATCAATTGCGCGATATTGTCTGTTGTTTCTGTTTGTTGAATTTTTTCAATATCCCATTTCCATCCTTCGGGGGTTAAATGTATTAAATGCTTTTCATAAATTGCAGTAATAAACTCGTTAATAAAAAATGGGTTTCCCTGTGTTTTTTCCAGTACAGTATCTGCCAGTATTTTTGAATATGCAGGGCTGCAATGAAACGTATCGCTTATTAATTGATTGATATGCATATGGGATAAGGGATGGAGGGAAATGGTTGTCACAGGAATATTTTCTGCTTTGACGTTATCGACTGTTTGAAAAAGCATGTGATCATCCGGCAATTTTCCGGGACGATAGGCGCCAATGAAAAAAAGAATGCTGGTGTTGCTGGTTAAGATGGATTGAATGCGTTTTAATGAAGACTGATCAATCCACTGAAGATCATCAATAAAAATGATCAGCGGATAATCAAATGCAGCAAAAGTCATGATAAATTTATGAAATACATGTTCAAAGCGGTTTTGAAGTTCTTTTGGTGACAGCCTGTCAATGGCGGGTTGTTCGCCGATAATCCATTCTATTTCTGGAATAACATTAATAATTAATTGACCATTTTCACCCAGTGCAGATTTTAATTTATGTCGCCATTGCATCAAATGAGTTTCATCCATTTTCAATAAATGCCGGACAAGTTCGGAAAAAGCTGAAACCAATGCTGAAAAAGGTGTGCTTTGTGAAAAACGATCATTTTTACCAGAAATAAAAAATATCTGACGATTCGGATCGCTTTTCTGAATGACATCCTTAAAATGATCAACCAATGCTGTTTTACCCATTCCAATATCGCCTTCAATAATGACCATTTCTGAAACACCAGATTCATAGTCATCCTTGTTGGATTGATTTTCAGCACGACTGTTAAAAATGCGTTTATAGGTAGAAATCAGTCTGGCACATTCCTGATCTCTGGCATACAGTTTATTGGGCAATTGGAACTGTCGTGGGATATCTTGCTGACCGATAACAAAATCGGAAATATTTCCAGCATTTTGGAGTTGATTTAAACATTTTTCAAGGTCCGCTTTAATGCCATTGATATTTTGATAACGATCTTCTGGATTTTTTGCCATCAATTTCATAACAATATTAGAAACAGATTTTGGGATATCCAGGTTTAAGTCATGGGGGGTCAAGGGAGATTTGGCGATATGGCAATGAATCAATCTTAAAGGATCTTTTGTCACAAATGGCAGGCGACCGGTTATCATTTCATATAAACTGACACCAAAGGCATAATAATCCGAACGATAGTCCACAGATCGATCCATGCGTCCGGTTTGTTCTGGCGCAATATACGCAAGGGTTCCTTTTATGTTATCTGAATGTTGCGAAGGAAATTTTGATGCAAAGGCGAAATCAATCAACTTAATATTGTTTAATTGTGTATTGACTAAAATATTCCCTGGATTCACATCTTTATGCACGATGGATTTGTCATGAATTTTTCCAAGTATGGTACATAACGAAATGGCTATTTGAAGTGCAGATTCAAGGGAGAGGTTTTTTTGAAGGATGATCTGATCAAGGGAAACCGCATCGACATACTCCATGACAATGATCATGCTTTTATTCATTGGCTGCAAGGAGTACATTTGGATGATGCCTTCATCATTGAACATGCGTGCAATGTGATATTCATGCCGAAGCCTATCTAAAAGATCCTTTGATGGAAATTCCTGATTCAGCGTTTTTACAACGACAGGTACATTATCTGATTTTTTTTGGCATTTAAAAATTTTTGTTGTATTACTTTCATAAATGCATGAAATTGTTTTTAAACCAGGAAATGAGTTCATAATGTATCCAATGGGGTCGGATCATAAACGTTTGATCACCCCTTTGATTATAAGAAATAAAAAAAATTGTGAAATATCAAGGTATATCTAACATGAAAATGACAATGAATCAATAGAAGTGAATTTTTGACCCGGCGCTTTTCACTCAAGAAAAATGAATATTTTGACGATAATTATAAGAAATATAAATGAAAAAATGCAATAATTTCATTGTTCTACTAAAATATTGCGTGTTGCAAAACATAAAAAAGGCATTGGATTATGAAAAATTCATTTCTTACAACAATTTTTTGTTTAATGTTGGGGCTGCTGTTACTGGCAGGCCCTGTGTATGCAAAAATATCACCTCTGGTTAATTTTCAGGGGTATATCACCGACAAAACCGGTATGCCGGTGGCTGATGGGGACTACGATGTTAAATTCAGCATATACGATGGTGATGATGAAACAGCCTCGGAATTATGGAATGAAATCCAACAGGTTTCAGTAAAAAATGGATTTTATACAGTATCACTTGGGGCAGTGACAGCATTTAAAGATCCAAATCGTGATACTGATGAATCTGATGCTTTGGGATTTTCACAACCTTATTATCTGGGTATCAAGGTGCGGCAAAGCGGGGAAATTTCGTGGGATGAAATTGGCTTTGGTGGGCGTTATTTACCCTTATCCAGTGTGTGGTCTGCATTTCGTGCAAAAACATCTGCTGGGCGTTTGATTGCGATAAAGGATGAAAATTCTGTTATTTCTGATGCTGAAGATATGTTACTCGTTGTTGGAAATACACAAATTACGCTTTCACAGGCTTTAAATGCTGCAGGTCGAATGGTTACAATCAAGAAAATCGATCCAAAAGGAACTGTGGTTTCAGTTATTACAAAAAATGGAGAAACGATTGATGGAAACAACCACGATCCAAATGATGGTGCCGAGCCTTTTGAATTGACCGAAAAATTTCAGGAAATCAACCTGATCAGCGATGGTCGAAACTGGATCAGTACGGGCGGACAGCTTTCATTTGAAACCGGATCTGGCAGCACCATTGATCCTGATAGTGTTCAAACGTTGCATTTGGCAAATCAATCTGTTACAACATCAAAACTGGCCGATCACAGTGTCACCTCACAAAAATTGGAATTGGAAGATTTGACCATTCCGCATGAAAACCTTGAATTAAAACATTCAATCACTGATAATGATATTGCCCCTGATGCAGCCATCGCCTATACAAAATTAAAACTTGATGGCGCAATTGTGACGAATGATCTGGCAGATCATTCTGTAACTGCAAAAAAATTGGACCTTTCAACAGGCGATTTATCCTATTCCATGATAAACCTTACCGGTCTGATTATCAATTCCGATATTGCAGACAATGCATCCATTTCACATACCAAATTGGATCTTACAGGCCTGTCATCAGAAGAATTATTCGGCGTTGGGACCATCTCTTACAAGAACCTGGAATTGACTGATAGTATCAAAAATTCAGATGTTTCTGAAAATGCAGAAATTACATACGACAAACTGAACCTGACAGAAAGTATCCAGACTGCCGATTTAACAAATGGTTCAGTGACCTATCCCAAACTCAGTCTGTACAATGGCGCCATCCCTTATGCCAAACTCAGCCTAAAACAATCGATCACTGATAACGATATTGCAAACAATGCACAAATCAGCTATACAAAACTAAACCTGAACGGCCAAATTTCAACCGGTGATATTGCCAATGCAGCAATTACATCAAGCAAGATAGATCGAAATGCAGTTGATTCGGTTCGTATCCTTGATGATAGTATTATATCAGAAGACCTCTCAAGCGGTTGTATAACACCAGACAAATTGTATGTCAGCCAATCAGGAACATCCGATCAGGTTCTTTCAACAGATGGATTTGGCGGATTTTACTGGAAAACAGTATCTGAATCTGGATCAATGCCAGATGAACTGCCCAAATTAACAGTTTTAGGCCATAGCCAATTGAATACTGTAGATGCTCAAAGTGCGCAAATCACTCAGGCCTCAATGGCCAACCTGACATCACAAACTGCATCGGTATTGACTGCAACTGTCAACCATGCAGATATTCATTCCCTGAATTTAGGTAAAACCCAATTAATCAACCTGGCATCATCACCTCAATCCCTTACTGTTCCAAATGTATCGGGTCAGTTTTTAATATCCGGACATCCCATGATAACTGCAAAAGAAATTTCTGAAAAAGCCATTGAATCACAACATATTGACAATGGCGTTATTCAAGATTCGCATATTGCAAGCAATGCAAAAATTCCTTATGGAAAGCTTATGCTGGATCTTGCCATTCAAGGCAAAGACATTTCCAGCCAGGCAATTACTTATGAAAAACTAAATTTAGCAGACAGAATTGTGCCTTATACTGTTTTGGATTTGGCCGGTGCGATTCAGGCAAGTGATCTGGCAGCCGGTTCATTGGGATACTCTTTGATAGATTTGACCAATGCCATTCAGAGCAAAGACATTGTTGATAAAACCATTCAAAGCCATGATATTGCAGATCAAACAATATTGCCCTCTAATTTATCAGGTATTTTGAACAATGGAAATTTAAAAGAATCTTTAATGTCTGATGGGGGCGGCAGTTTTTATTGGGGCGAACCCTCACCTTTTGATGAAAAAATCAGTGGAATCGACAAAAAAGAATTGCTTGGTGAAGGCCTGGTCGAAATGCCCTCAGGAATTGTTATTACAGAAAACAATTATATTTTACTGGCAGAACGTTCTAAAGATAGAATCCGCATTTTTGATAGTGAAGGCCTGATAAACACCAATAGTATTGGAGGCAGCGGCAACCAACTGAATGCGCCCCAAGGGATGGTTTTGGATTCGGAAAATAATCTTTTTGTGGTGGATCAATTGAATGATCGGGTTCAAAAGTTCTCGATTGATCTGGATTCCGGAACAGGTGTTTTGAAAAAATCCATAGGAAAAAATAATTTGAGTGAGCCCTATGGCATTGCGATGGATAAACAAGGTAAAATTTATGTAACAGATACAGAAAAGCATATGGTTTGTGTTTTTACTTCTGATGGCAGCTTTGATTACACTTTTGGCGGGTCAGGTTCCTCGGCGGGAAAATTTGATACCCCTTATGGTATTACCATTGATCGGTCTGGCAATATTTTTGTTCTGGATTCTGGGAATCATCGCGTTCAAAAATTCGATGCCAACTGGCAATTCAGAACTGAATTTCCACCGGCACAAAATAGAGACCTGGGAACGCCCTATGGCATCAATGTTGATGACTCAGGCAATGTATATGTTTCCGATACAACAAATAGCCGAATCCAAATATATGATAACAATGGATATTTTCTCAAAACAGTTCTCAGCTCTGAAAGTCAATTCAATCCAAAACAACTGGCGCTTGATCGTTCTGGAAAAATATATGTGTCTGACACAAATAATAATCGGATACAGGTTTTCAAGCCTGAAGATCCAATTTATACCATTCGTTCTACCACTGTGAGCATGGGTACTGTCAATCCATATACATCTTCTGCACTTCAAATTGATTCTCAAAAGGGAGGGCTGCTCATCCCGCGTATGAATTATGAAAACCGCCAATTGATCGAACATCCGGTTAAAGGCTTGCTTGTTTTTCAAACTGATGGCCATGAAGGGTTTTACTATTTTGATGGCGCTGAATGGGTAAACTTTGACAGCGATATTTATGATAATGTTGTGACCGAATCAAAGATTGCAACTGATGGGGTAACATCTGAAAAGGTCTTGGATAATAGTCTCACTGGTGATGACATTAAGAATCAAAGCATTCCAGTAACCAAACTCTCCATTTCTGGTAACCATCAAGATGGTCACATGCTGGTGGCTGATGGTGCCTCTTTGAAATGGCAGGCTTATGATCGATTGACACACATACTTACTGTGGGTGATGGTGGACAATACTCAACAATCACCCATGCCCTGGCATCCATAACTGATAATTCAGATACCAATCGTTATTTAATTAAAGTTGGCCCCGGCACATTTGTCGAACAAATAACATTGAAACAATATGTTGATATTGAAGGTTCAGGTCAAAATCAAACCATTGTTTTATATGGCGGTGGTAACATACAGCCATCAATAGATAATAGCTGTGCAACAGTAATCAGTGCCATGAACTGTGAGGTGCGATTTTTATCCATTGTCTCTCAGTCAGCCGGTGGAAATTATGCACTGGCCTTGTATAACGCTGATGCTTCTTCATCAACGTTCAAGCATGTTACAATGAAATCAATTGGTGCCCAGGAAAACTATGGTATTTTCAATATCAATACAACAGAAAATCTCATAGTTGATAATTGCAATGTTTCTGCAATGGGAGGAACAAAGAGTATTGGAATACAAACAACAGGGAATATCATCATACTTGATTCGATAATTACAGCAGCAAATGGTATTGTTCAAGATAATGGTACAGTTGAGGTCGATCAAGGTCGCATTACAGCAACTGCCCAGTCTGTCCAGGTTAACAATGGAACGATCCGCTTGATTGGTACGCGGATGGAGGGGCCTGTTAATGTGGGTAATCAAGGGGAAGCACAATGTGCAGGAGTGTATGGTGTTATCAATAATGAACTTAGTTTTTTTACGAATATATGTCCGCAATAATTCAGGAATATCCAATAATGTCTAATACAACAAATACAAATGTATCAATCGTCCATGAGTTGATTAAACCACTCAATACAATTTTAGGATTTACACAAATACTGAGTAAAGATAAGACCTTACAGTCTGATCACAAAGAGATGATTGCACTGATCCATCGTTCAGGTGAAACATTACTATCTCAAATCCATGAATTATTTGATCTGGATGACAATGAAACAGAAATCAGTTTTACAGTAAAAGAAATTGTACCCTTAGAAGTGAACACATCCATCCAACTTTTGGTTGTTGATGATGTTGCAACCAATCTATTGTTTATTGAAAAGATGTTGTCCAGGTATTCAAATATTACAACACATGGCGCGATTGATGCACAGTCTGCAATAGATCAAATTACGAAAATTCGGCCGCAGATTGTTCTGCTTGATATTCATCTGTCGGATATGAATGGCTTTGAAGTCATCCAGCATATACGTAAAGATGCGCAATATAACAACATTATTTTTATTATGATGTCCTCTGATCCAATATTCTACCATGAAGATCAATTGAAATCTTGTGATGTTAAAGCCTATCTAAAAAAACCAATTCATATAAAAAACTTGATTACTTTATTAGAAAGGTTTTTAACCATACGCTCTGATGAGAGTCAGGAGGAAGAAACGTTACCGATCGTTTCCCAACCAGATAAGCTTCCTGATGAGAATTATTTAAAAGAAATCATTCGATTGGCGCGTCAGGGCGCGTATAGTGAAATTAAAAACGTGATGGAACAACTTCAAACAAAGCAGTCTGAATTCATTGCCTTTATTCACTATCTCGAACAGCTTCTAAAAAAATTTCAGTTTAATGAAATCATCGATTGGATCAATTCTTACAAAACAAAAGGCGATCACGTTGAATAATCATAGGATCGTAGTGTAAGTTTCGCCCCTTCGAAATCATAGTTATTGAGCTGCGTTTCCAGCTTGCAAAAATCATCAGTAATATGCTTTTTTCCCAGCAGAGACTTAATTTTTTCAACAACGCTCAATGCTTCCGAATCACTATCATCAATAAGTGTAGAAAGTTCATTGAAATGGGTTTTTATAATTTTTTTGTCCGGAGTCGATCCATCTGAATGGGATTCATTTAAACGTTCATAATCCTTTATATACGCGCCAATTGCCTGCATGACCTTGTTGTTTTCATCAGAAAGATTCTGTATCATTTTTTGGATATGTTTGTAATCTTTTGCTTTGATTGCGGATTCTGTTTCTTTGGCTATTTTATTTAACTGAACTGCCCCGATGGTTCCGGTAATGCCTTTAAAAGTATGAATCAGCCGCTGTGCAGTTTGGAGATCTGCTTGCTTTACAACTTCCTGAATTTGATTATCAATATTATGAAAACGTGTGTGTGTTTTTTGTAAAATTTTAATGTAAAGAGATTGCTTATTGGCATTTTTAATACCCATTCGGGTATCAAGCCCCTCAATTGAAGGTAATGGATCTGGTTTTGAATCTGACTGATTGGAATGTATTTTTAAAAAAGAATTGCCTAGAGGCGAATCGGGTTTTAACCATCTCAATAAGGTTTTATAAAGAATGACAGGTTTAATGGGTTTAGAAATATAATCATTCATTCCATATTTCAAGCATCGTGCCCTGTCATCAGTCATTGCATCAGCAGTCATGGCGATAATAGGACGACTTCGGGGATTCAATCCCTGTTTTGCTTCTCTTTTTCGAATAAGCTCTGTGGCAGAATATCCATCCATTACAGGCATTTGTATATCCATTAATATGCAATCAAAATCATTACGTTTTGAAATTTCTACTGCTATTTGCCCGTTGAGGGCCTCAGTAACTTTCATCCCAACATGTCCCAATAATTCTCTGGCGACCTGTTGATTGATATCGTTGTCTTCAACTAGCAATACATGCTTATTTTTCAGCAAAGAATAAATTTCTTGAATTGAAACTGATTCAACACGCTGTAAATGATCTTGTTTTGAAATTTTGAAACATGCAGTAAATATAAATTGACTTCCCTTACCGACCTCGCTTTTTACCGACACTTTACCTCCCATCATTTCGATCAATCGTTTACTGATTGCAAGTCCCAAACCCGTACCACCATATTTTCTCGTGATAGAAGTATCTGCCTGTTGAAATGATTGAAAGAGACGATCCATTTGTTCCTGTCGCATTCCAATACCTGTATCCTGAATCATAAAACGTAAAGTGACATCCGACTCTGAAGATTCGATCATCTGGACATTTATGGAAATTTTTCCTTGATGCGTAAATTTTATGGCATTTGATACGAAATTGGTAAGGATCTGGCTTAATCGCAACGAATCTCCAACAAGCCAGGTGGGTATGGATTTGTCTATTGCAAGGGAATAGGTCAGTTCTTTTTTAGAGAGTTGTACGTTAATAAGAGATTCCAGGCCCGAAAAAACATCAGAAAGGGAAAAATCTTTGTGTTCCATTTCCAATTTACCGGCTTCAATTTTTGAAAAGTCTAGAATATCATTGATCAAACGAAGCAATGCATTTGCTGAAGTATGAATTTTTTGTAAATAATCCAGTTGTTTCGGGGTGAGAACTGTTTGCAAAGCAAGGTGATTCAGACCAAGAATGGCATTCATCGGTGTTCGAATTTCATGACTCATATTGGCAAGGAAAGCACTTTTTGCACGATTGGCAGCTTCCGCCTCCTCCTTTGCTATTTTAAGTTCATTTGTGCGATTTTTCACTGCTTGTGCGAGTTTCAAATTATAATTTTTTAACAAATTTTCTGATTTTTTTCGTTCGGTGATGTCAGTTGATATACCACAAACCGCATAAATATTTCCATGAGGACCATGAAGGGGAACTTTTATGGATATATAAGTATGTATGCCATCATCGTGATTTGCATATTCTTCCATTTCCAGAGGTGCATTTGCTTTTATCACATGTAAGTCATTTGCCCGAAACAGATCTGCTCTTTCTTTTGGGAACATATCATGGTCTGTTTTTCCAACAATTTCATTTTGTTTGATATGAAACAGTTCTTCGAATCGACGATTAATCAGTTTGTATTTTCCTTCAGTATCTTTAAGATAAATCACTGTTGTAGAGTTATCCAGAATGGCTTTAAACTGTTCATTTTTAACATTTAGTTCTGTTGCCCTTTCTTGTAAATCAACGATCAAACTGCGCAATCGTGCTGTCATACTATTGAAAGCTTTTGCAAGAATGCCGATTTCGTCATGTGAATTCTGAGAGATATTAAAGGTCAAATCTCCTGCTGTCAGATGACTGACTCCTTCCATCAAGCCATTTAAGGGTTTTAATGCAATGTGGGATATTGCGATAATCAACGCAATAATTACAAGAAAGATTATAATTGACAGGCCTAAAAAAGTGTTTCTCATGCGGATTAAATTCTGCTCGATATAGTGATTCGTGAACACAATTTTCAGTTCCGCTATTTTGTTATGATCTTTAATGAAATCAGACGATATTTGAATATCATTCGAGCCAACGACAGGCCTTGTTAAATTAACAAGCTTCTCTTTATTAACAGTATCAATAATAACAATCCGCGTCATTTCTTTATCTTCAAAAAATGCCCGACATTGCAAATCCAATGCAACTGTATCCAAATCCCATACACTTCTGAGATTAGATCTGATTAAAAGATGCGCAATTCGGGTTGCCTTTTCATGTAAAAGTGTTTCAAGATTTTGTCTTTGATCATGAATAAAAAAGATTGAAAAGAATAGAAAAAACAAAAATGTAACAATAATAATCGGGATAATGAATTTATTTTTTAAAGTTAAATTGATATAGGTTTCTGCGATTTTTTTCAAAAGAGATTTCATAGCTGTTCTTTTTTTCTTGATACTCAATGATCACATTTTTTTGTCTTATGTTCGCCCTTCAGACAAAAAACAAAATCAAAAGCTATGGGCTTAAGTTCATAGTTATCCAGCTAAGGCAAACTCATATAAGCGATCGTTCCCAGGAAGATCCTGGGCCAGGCAGATCCTGGGAAAACTTATGCCTGGTTATTTAACATATTAATTCAAAACTGTAAAATTAAAATCTCAAATTTTTTGTATTATCTTTGGAACTTGCCTTTAAATGGATATGTTAGGAATGCTCGAAAAATAAATCCCTCATTTACTTAAGTGCCAAGAACGTGTAGGGGCGAACCTTGTGTTCGCCCATCGTACATAGGAACGAAAGCGTTATTAGTTCGAGGGCGAACATAAGGTTCGCCCCTACATCGGGCTGGCACATAAGTAAATGGGGAA